>ERZ651768.77-NODE-77-length-69719-cov-6.644798_pt1 | contig 69719 bp, 64 predicted proteins | sample MGYA00514754_ERZ651768 | MGnify/ENA metagenome assembly ERZ651768
GTAATCAGTTTTTTATATTTATTACTTTCCAAAAAATTTATATTTTCTTTGCCATAATCATTTACTGTAACATTTACTGTATTATTAACTGTATTATTAGTATTAGTATTATTACAATTTGTATTACCAGATGCAACTTGTGCTTGTAATTTTAATATCTCTATTTGTTTTTTAGCCAATTCTAATTCTAATTTTTTTTTTTCTTCTTCTTTCTTAATTTCTTTTTCTTTTTCTTTTTCTTTTTCTTTTTTAACTTTACAATATACTTTAATATGTCTTTTTAGAGAAGAATTATTAGCAAATCCTTTTTTACAATATAAACATTGATTTAATATTTTGTGTTCATTTGTGTTCATTTGTGTTCGTTTATGTTCATTTGTGTTCATTTGTGTTCGTTTGTGTTCATTTGTGTTCATTTGAAAATCTGGACTTTTTTTAACTATACAAGATTTTTTTCTTTTTAAGTGCTGATTTAAATTATATTTGCGATTGAATTGCCGATTACACAATTGACAAAAAAATATTTTATTCATTATTATTTATATACTATATAATAATCCTTATATATTTTTACTGAATTTTTACTGAATTTTACTGAATTTTTAAAATTCAGTATTTTACTGAATTTTTGCTGAATTTTTTTTTCCTTTTTTCATTTTAAAAATATTACTCTTTTATATCTTCTTTTTTTAAAGAAAAAAGAAATATATAAGACTGACAGTCTAAAAATTTGTAAAATTACTGGAAAAAAATTCAGTAAAATTCAGTAAAATAGAGAGAGAGAGAGAGAAAAATAAAAAAAAAAACTTTTTCCTGGAAAAAAATTTTTTAAAAAAAAAAATTCAAAAAGTTTTTTTTTTTTTGAATTTTCTAGAAAAAGTTTTCTTTTACTGCATTTGGGACTATACTGATCAGTCTTACTTTTTGAACAAAGAGGGGTCAAAAACGTGCTTTTTTAAGTCGGTTTCAGTCAACGGCCATATGGCGACTTTCGAGTGAAAAACCATGGCCGTTGACTGACCAGTCTATAAATATATAGATTTACAAATTTTTGTATTATTGAAAATAGTAATACAAAAATGTATAAAAAACGGAAAAAAAGTTAATAATTAACAATTAATTCCAAGAAATTTGAGTGTATTGGTTGGAATTCCAAAAAGCATGTGTAAAATTTCGGCACCAACTAATACAGAAATGGTAGACATGACGAGAGGGAATTTATTTTTAGAAACGAAAGTGATAAAAATAGCAAGTAATATACCACCAATGTAATCAAGAATGGCGGTACCTAAAAATCTATATTTGTGAAATCCTTCATCCGGAACGCCTAAAATATTTTTGTATTGACTAAGTGGGCAAAGATTCATTGTTATATTAATAATAACGGAAATTATTTTTAATTAAATATATAATCGTAAATATTAATATTAAAAAATGTCATCATATTAATAATGAATAATAAAAAAAAAATTAATTTTAATGAAATTTTTGACAAGATAGTATGTATAAATTTAAAACATCGTATAAAAAAAAAGGAATTTATGTTAAAACAAGCAAAAAAATATAATTTAGACATAAATTTTTTTGAAGCAGTTGCTCTTCCAAATAATCCAGCCCGTGGTTGTTTATTATCACATTTAGAAATAATAAAGCAAGCAAAAAATGAAAATTTAACTAGCATATTAATTTTAGAAGATGATTGCAAATTTTTAAGAGAAGATAGATTGCCCGCCGTTCCAGACGATTGGGATATGTTATATTTAGGTGGTAATATAGATGCTGTATATGATAATACTAATCCGGATTGGGTAAAAGGAGCAATATGGACAACACATAGTTATGCGATATCAAATTCAATATTTGATTTATTAATAACAGAATTAGAGAAATATGATAAAGAAGTGGATAAATTTTATAAACAATATATTCATACAAAATACAATTGTTATGTATTAAAAAATTTTTTTACAACACAAAAAATGGGTTATTCTGATATAGAAAAGCGTCCAATTAATTATGATATAGATAGATTACATTGTGATAAGCCTTTTGATTTTGCTGATCATGAAATAATGGATGGAAATTCGTATAAATATAAATTAAAATTAAATTATCCAGAAAATCTATTACCTTATATATCAATTATAACTCCAACTTATAATAGAAAAAATTTGTTTAATATTTGGATATCAAATTATAATCGTATAGATTATCCTAAAAATAAGATAGAATTTATAATAATAGATGATGGAAATGATAATTTACGAAGTATATTACCAAATGATATCCGTATAAAATATATAAAGATTCAAACTGAAAATAATCAACCTTTAACAATTGGTAGAAAACGAAATTTAGGTGTAAAGTATGCTAATTATAATATAATAGTTCATATGGATGATGATGATTATTATCCATCGTATTCTGTAAAAACAAGAGTTAAAATCCTTTTACAGAATAGGACAAAAAGTTGTGTAGGATGTACTCAAATAGGATGTTATGATATTTATAATAAAACAAGTTTTTCAGTAAATGATACACGTTCATTAAACATATCAGAAGCATCGATGGCGTATACGCGAGAATTTTTTGAAGAGCGTAAATATAATGAAAATATTGAGAAGGGGGAAGGTAGTTTAATGATTCGTGGTAGAGAATCACAAATTATTCAGATTCCATATATATTTGTCTTAATTGCTTTAACACATAAACAAAATCTTACAAAAGATTTACGAGTTTATAAAAAAAAAGATAATGAAGATGAATCATATATTTTTTTTGAAACATTTCCCAAAAAATTTAAAAAAATTTTATCAAAACTTACACAATAAGAGTATCAGTAGTATTACAACATTTTTTTTCATTACAAGTATTATCCTCACACGATGGTTCAATGCATAATTCATTTAATTCTGGTTGAATAGTAGTGGAATGAATATCAAATTTGTGAAAAATCTTTTTAATTTCAATACATTTTTTGTCAATATTGTCAAAATTATCACATTGAAAATGAATAGTTCCAATAATTATTTTTTCATCCAATTGCCATATATGTAATTCATGTATACTAATAACAAATGGAAGATTTTGTATTTCTTTTTTAAGTTTATCCGATTCAATCTTTTTAGGAGAATATTGTAATAAAATTTTAAAAGTTTTATAATATAATTTGAAAGTTGGGAAAGCAATAATAAAAATTATAATAAGAGAACATATTGGATCATAATAATGTAATAATTTTGATTTATTACCATATTTAATAAGAAACCCCGAAATCATAACTATAATAGAGCCAAGAGTATCTCCTAAAAAGTGTAGCATTAATGCTTTTGTATTAATAGACTGTTCGTGTTCATCTTCGTGTCCCTCTCCGTGGGAATGTCCGTGAGAATGTCCGTGAGAATGTCCGTGAGAAATTCCAATTTTACTATATAGAAGTACACTAACTAAGTTAATAACTAATCCGATTGCGCCAATGATTATAAAAATATCTATATTATCAATCATAACATCAATGTCATTTTTTTCAAATAATTTAGTGATAGATTCGATAAATAATAAAACGCAAGTTGAAAGTATGAAAATTGTATTAGTAAATCCTCCTAATATTTCGGCTCTATTCCATCCAAATGTAACACGGTTATTTTTTTTAAATTTAGATAGATACTCGCAATAGATTGATATAGATATTGCTAATATATCGGCTAGCATATGAAAAGCATCTGTTTTTAATGCTGTTGAATTAAAATAAAATCCTGATACTAATTCAACAACAAAATACAAGAAATTTATTATTAATACGATAATAGGCAAATACATTTTTAAAATAATAAGTTATAAAAATACTAAGTTAATTCTATTTTAATAATTTTTTCATAACAAAATGAACAATAATAATACAAACAATAATAAGTAAGCAAATTCCCAATATTTTTTTCTTTGACATTGGTTTAGGCAAAGAAAAATGTTCTTTTTTAACTATATTATTATTAAGTTTTTTTGATTCTGATATATTAGTAGTAAGCCAATTTAAAAAAAAATTTTTGGCAGTATTAACGTCAGTTTGTTTTCCTCCATATGATGCATTAGCTAAGTTATGTATTTTATTTGTCCATAAAAATAAAGATGAGCTATTATCTAAATAATTATTAATTTTAATATCTTTAATATTTTTTGCGTAATGCTCTCTACATTTTCCACAAGGTACAACATTTTGTAAACTAAAAAAAAATGCTTTATAATTTTCTTTGTCAAATGGCGTGGGATTATCTGGATATGATAAAGCAATTGTATGTATAAATTTCCAAGCAGATGGTCCCCATATTTTTGGCAAAAATCCTTTAAAATTTTGTGAAGATACTTGAGTCATTTATAGCTTGTTTAATATAATAATAAGAAAAAAAATTATGATATGATTTGTTTTAATGAAAAAATTGTCTTCTTTTCCCTTGGAATTTCAACAGGTTTTTTTCCTTTTTCAGTAATCAATTTCATATCTTGGATAATAGAACTCATATGTGTTCCAAATTTAGCTTTTTGTCCAGTCATAATATTAGCAGTTACACTAACCATATTATCAACTTGAGAATAAATCCCTGCCTTAACTAATTGATCAGTAGTTTCTTCAAAACTACTTCTAGCTAAGGGTCCTCTTTCAGAACGATTGATTCCGTGTCTGTCAATACTCATAATATAACCTTTATTAGTCATAACATCAACTAAAATATTAAGATGTCTATCATTGATATAAATTCCACTATCCCCAATAACTTGTTTAATTTCTTCAAACAAGATTGTTCTGGACGCTTCAATTCCAAAAATTTCTTTAACTTCGTGTATATCATTAGAGATAGTTCTAGTAGAATCGATGGATGGATTACATAAGCATATAGCAAGATTTGTTCCATTTGTTTCAATAATCCATTCCTTTATATTATATTTATCTCCATTTTTTTTATAATCAACTGTTTTAATTTCTCTCATAAATGCTTTGTCAATATTTTTTAATCCTTTTACAGCAGAATCATTAACAACAATTTGTTCAAAATCTTTTAATTTTTTTTGATCTAGGTCAGTAATTTCTTTTGAAATATTTTGATACATAAAACGAATATGAAGAACTAATGTTTTAGCACAATCATCAGTAAAAATTACTTGAATTTTTTTAGAATCATATTTAGTTAAAAGATGTTCGTAAATTTGAAACATAGTGAATTGTTTGTCTAACATATATTGATGATCAAATTCAATTCTAAGAACCCATGGTGATAAATTTTCAAAACTCACATCATCATCAAAAATATCATAATATTCTTCGACAAACTCTTTATCTTTTGTAATATTAGTACTTTTTTTGTAAATTTCAGGGTCATAATGAATAGATGTTTCAACAACAAAATATCTCAAATTCGTATATTGTAATTCATTAATAATTTTTTTAACTTCATCCTTATTTTTAGATATTTTTTTATCTAAATAAACTGTTATTGATGGTGTTTTTGGATTTTTTGATACATTAATTAATTCTCGTAATCGTGGGACACCTCTAGTAATTTTAGATTTAGATGCCACACCAGACAAGTGAAATGTATTTAATGTCATTTGAGTAGCCGGTTCTCCAATAGATTGTGCAGTAATTGAACCAACCATTTCCCCAGGTTGAACTAAAGATTTATCAAATTGTTCATATATTTTAGAAATAATCCAATCAAATGCTAATAAATTTAATTTATGTTCCATTATAACCATCTTACTTGATAATTTTGTTCTAAGCAACATTTTAAAATTTTTCATCGATTTATGATTAATTTCTTTAATAATATCATCATCACTAATCAATACTCTTAATTTTGAACATATTTCTTCAACTTTTGTAATAATATCAATTGGATTAATATCACTAACAGATTGATTATCGATATTAAATCTATTTTTGGCTTGTTTTATAATTCTATAAATATGAACTGGTGAATATGATATATCTTCGTGTCTAATTTTTCGTAAATAATTTCTATAATTTTCAATTCTACTAAATTCTTTGTCAATAATTTCCTCAAAATTACTATTTGTTTTCATTCGTTTATAAGATTTTTTGTCCATATTTTGTTTCAATTCTTTCTTTTTCCATTTATACTTATTGAAAAAAATTTTGTTATTATATTTTAAAATTTCTATTTTTTGCTTTTCAATTCGTGTAGCATCAAATCCATCATCTCCATAAATGAATTGAATAATTTGATCTCTTTCATTACGAACAGTCATATCATAATGAACTTTTAAGTCTTCCATCGCCTTCATTAATCGTCGTTGAATATATCCAGTTTCCGATGTATCATATACTTGTAATCCATTATATAACCCAAAATTTTTTGTAGATGGAATTGTTAAATCATATACTTTTTGATTATTAGATAATATTTTTTCGATAGATATAATTTCATCTAATATTGTATCATTTATTACTTTATATGTATTTTCATACTTTAATAATGTTTTTGATTCCAATATTTTTATTAATCTTTCATTTTTATAATCAATTGTTAATTTAAAAGTATTCGCAAATTTTTTAGCAAATAATGATCTAATAGATAATCTATTTATTGGAGCTATATTTTCTGTATTAAAATTATTTCTTTTTAATATGGAAACAGACATTTTACTATAAATTCCAAATCTTGTTAATAACATACTTACTCCTTCTATTACATCTTTTGATGCCGATGAACAATCTATCGAATTTTTTGATATTGTTCCATCTCCTGAATAATATCCATCGATAAATCCTTTTATAAAATTATCTGGTGCTAATTGAAACTCTGCAGGTATAAATTTATATCTACTATTTTTACCCACAAATTTATTTAAAAATTTCGATAATATTGTTGAATAACCTTGAATTGTTGTTGATACTGATTTTGAATTATTTTTAATATATGTTTTATTAATTATATTTCTTTTATCAAACCATTTTCTAATCTTTTCTAATATTTTATTATCATTATTCGCTATACATACTTTTCCACTTTTAATATGTGAATTACCTTCCGCAATATATAATCCAATGAAAAATCCATTTTCTTCATTTAATTCCATTTTATCCTCTATCAAAGATATTGTTCTCACACCCCGATAACAATAAATATTTCCATCTTTTATATTTTTAATATTTGAACGTTTTAATGTCCTTAAAAAATTTTGTGAATTTTTATAAGGTAATATAAATTCTTTTCCATTATTTTTATTCCACCATAATGCTGGCATTTTTTTCCTATTTTCCAATATTTTTTCAACCATATTTTTAGCTTTATTAAAATCGGTTCCATAAATATATTCCTCTTTCGGTAAATATTCTTTCATATTTATAAATTTTATTTCATTTAAATTATTTTTTAAATTTATAGATACTGGTACTTTATCACCTATTTTTATATCTTTCATATCTTTTTCTTCATATCTTTTTAATTCTTTATCCCAAATCAATAATGATTTTGATTCTACCACTTTTACATCTCTACCTGATTTCGTAGTTACCTTATAAATATATTCACTTGGATCGTGTCTTGTTATTTTTGTTACCTTTTCCCAAGACATATTCCCATTATTCGTTGTTGTTGGTATAAATACATCTTTATCTAAATTTAAAAGTTCCATATTAGCATCTTTCTCATCATAATGAATTACTTTTTCTTTATTATTCGCTAAATCACTATCTATCCATTCACCTATTTTAATATTTTTAACTTTACCATTATCTAAAATTATTAGTTTTGTATCCCAAGATACCGATTTAACGGCGGTATCGATTAAACCTTCACGACCACTCATAGCATGAAAAAAGAATTCGTATGGAGTTAATCCTGATAAGAATGAATTTTCAACAAAACCTTTACTTTCCGGACCATCATCAAATTTTTGAAAATGTGGTAAAGTTCTATCTCTATATCCACAAGGAATACGACCACTTTTTGCCCCAGATGAAACATTTTGTTGTCCAACGGAAGCCATAATTTGACTAATATTGATAAAATTACCCTTAGAACCAGATGTAACCATATTTTTAATAGCATTATCATCTCCCAATTTTTTAGTAGCTAATCCTCCTGCATCATCTCTTGCCGTATTAAGAATATTTAAAATACGAGCTTCAAATTCTTCCCTAATAGACATACCTGTTTCTAATTTAAGTCTGCTAGAAATTGTAGCACTAATAATATTTTTGACATTAGCCTTTGCCTTGGAAATTGTACTATTAATATAATCTTTTGTTTTTGTATCTGGTAAGCAATCACCAATTCCTACACTAAATCCATTTTTCATTAACCATGTTCCAGTAACTCCTTGAATTTCAGTTAAAAATCGCTTTGTTGAATTTCTTCCTAAATCATTTTGAATAATATGAACTAAACTTCCACCTGAAGTCCCAGTTACTGCCTTGGAACATTTACCTGTAATTAAATCACCATTAATAATTTCAATATTATCTTCATCATCCATTGATTTAAAATAATTAACTTCCGATGGTAAAAGTAAAGAAAAAATTTCTCTACCCTCTAAATAAATATTATCAGGAATATGTTTATTATCAAATGTATTAACTTTAAATGGAGGTAAATTACCATTAAATGTACTAATATGAGGTAACATACTCATAATTTCTTTAAAATTAAGTTTTGTAGATTTACGAGTAATATTATTAGCTCCAACAACTGTATCCATAATACATCCAATAACAGGTTTATTAGATTGTGGACTAATGATTTGATTTGGTACACATACTAATTCTTCTATTTCTGTAGAAGCCATAACCGATTGAGCAAGATATAAATTCATTTCATCTCCATCGAAATCAGCATTATATGGTGTAGTAACAGCAACATTTAATCTAAAAGTCGAATACGGCATAACACGAACTCTATGCCCCATCATACTCATTTTATGAAGAGATGGTTGTCTATTAAATAATACTATGTCCCCATTTACCATATGCCTTTCAACAACGTCACCATATTCTAATGTAATATTAGAATTTTTAACATATCGTAAATCCAATCTATCTTTATTTTTTTTAATAATATATTTAGCACCTGGATGTTTTTCAGGTCCGTTTTCAACTAATGTAGTTAAAGCATGTATATTATACACATTTACAACTTCCGGAAAAGTCATATTCATAGCAATTTTAAGAGGAACACCTAATTCATCAATATCAATGTTTGGATCAGGAGATATAACACTTCTCGCAGAAAAATTAACTCTTTTTCCCATAATATTTCCTCTAATTCTCCCTTCTTTTCCCTTCAAACGTTGTCTAATTGATTTAAGCAATCTTCCAGTTCTTTGTTGTGCTGGAGGAATTCCTTTAACTTCATTATCAATTAATGTAGTAATATTATATTGTAAATAATCAATATAATCATTGATATGATTTTGATCATTAGATTTTACTTTAACCATAAGACTATTATTAGCTTTGATAATATCTAATAATTTATATGTTAAATCATCCTCTGATCTTAAATTAGCATCATGTTTAACGGATGGTCTAACACAAGGTGGAGGAACTGGTAAAACAGAACAAATTAACCATTCAGGTCTAGAAAAGATTGGCGAACATCCTAAAAGTTCACAATCTTCATCTGAAATTTTTCTTAAAATATCATAACAATCATCCGCATTAAGTTGAACCTTTTTATCTATGGGTTTTCCATTTCCATCCGGATTAGCAATTTTGTGTACAACAAATAAATTTGTTCCCTCTTTGATATAACGAGGTTGAAGACGACCACAACCATTATAATTAGTACAAGTTTTTTTCGATTGTGAAGAACATAATTTATAAATAATTTTCATACGAATATTTGGAGATTTCTTTTTTAACTTTTTAATAATATTAATATTTGTTTTATCAATTAAAAGATTAGAACATTTATAACAAACACATTGTAAAATTTTCTTAACAGTTGGTAAAAAATGTATAAAATATACTTTCCGAGCTAGATCTATATATCCAAAATGCCCAGAACAATCTTTCATATTATTTTTACATGTTTTACATAAAAATAAATTATCTTGTGTCCCCATTCGTAAATCAAATAATCCAGAAAATTTTGGACAATTATTTTCATATAATTCAGGAATAGTTATTTGAGTAGTCCCCATCGCCCGAATCATATCAGGCGAAGCAATACTAAAACGAATTTCACGTATTCTCTTTGAAATATCAATATCGTTCATTTATTTTCAAATATATTAAATAAAAATATAAATCAATTTTATATTTTTAAAAAACAACATTAACTTTATATAGATTTATAAATATGTATATAAATATATATCTATATATAGAATTAAATTATTAAAAAAAAAAACTTATTTAATAGTAATTAATATGCCTACAAATGATAATTCTCCAATAAATAATGAATTAAATAGAATATTAAAAAAAAACATATTAACCAGAAATGATAAAAGAACATTAACCGATTTTTTATCTAATTCCAATTTATCAGAAATTTTAAATAAAATGCCTCCATACAAAAAAAGAAGAATAACGAAAAAAAAAGAACAAAAAATATATTATAGTAATATAATAATGAGCACAAATAATAGTTCAGATAACGATAATTCGGATGATGAAAATTCAGAAATAATTAATTTAGATGAAAATGATTCTATAATAACAGATAATTCTCTATTCATAGAAGAAGATGATTCAAATTACGATCAAAAATTCGAAAATTGTTATATAATGAGTAGTTCTTCTTCTGATGACGATGACGATGATATATTAATCATAGACGAAGTAGATAATATTAAAGATATAAAAGCAAAAAATGTTATCCAAAAAACTGATATAAATAGAAAATTATTAGAAGGTATTTTACGAACTAAATTACGATCATCAATCAAAAAAGCATTAGCAGAAAATACTCATTGGAATAAACAATTAAATGAAGATGAAGACGAAGATTATGATGTAAATGACGAATCAGATGTTTATAAAAAATTATCAATTGAAGAAAAAGAAAAAGTTAAATCAATGGAAACTCAGATAAAAGAAATAAATGATAAATCAGTACCAGAAAAAGTAAAAATACTATTATCAGATATTCCACTTGAAACTAAAGCAATAATTATTAAAAAACTTGAATTATTGCAAACATTGGAAAATTCCGGTTCTGAATATAAAAAATTACGAGAATGGTTAGACAATATATTAAAAATTCCATTTGGAAAATATTGTAAATTTAGTCTTTCTAAACAAAATGATTATACAGAAATTGGAAATAAATTATATGATATTAAAAATACCCTTGATAAAGCAATATATGGTCAAGAACAAGTAAAAGAAGCATTAGTTGAATTAGTAGCAAAATGGGTTTCAAATCCACCTTCAAAAGGACACGCATTAGCAGTTGTTGGTCCAGCAGGCTGTGGTAAGACTACGCTCTTTCGTGAAGGTTTAGCAAAAGCGTTAGATAGACCATTTGCTTCATTTTCGTTATCTGGAATGTCAGATGAATCATATCTTTCAGGTTTTGCTCACACTTATGAGGGTTCAGATTATGGAAGAATTTGCCGTATGCTAACGGAAACTGGGTGTATGAATCCAATCATATTTATGGATGAATTAGATAAAATTGATACAACAAGACATGGTTCAAGTGTTGTTAATAAAATTATGGAAATTATAGATTTTTCTCAAAATCATGAATATGAAGATATGTATTTTGGAAATATTAAGATAGATTTATCTCGTGTTTTGTTTGTATTTTCATTAAATCATATAGATATGATTGATCCAATTTTAAGAGATAGATTAGAAGTTATAAAAGTAAAGGGATTTGAACCAAAAGAAAAAGTAAGAATATTAAAAGATTATATCATACCAAAAGAATTAAAAGAAATTGGATTAAATGAAAAAGACATCATATTTCCAGACAACATAATCTCATTCATAATTCGTAAAATACGAAAGGAAGAAGGTGTAAGAGAAGGAAAAAGGGCAATTCAAATTATAATTAGAAAAATAAATTTATTACAGTATGTAAATAATATCAAAAGGGATAAAAAATTTTCATATTATTCAAAAAATGTTACATTACCAATAACAATTACCGAAAAGTTAGTAAACAAATTATTAATAGAAGAAGAACCACCAGCATTTTTAAATTTATATTGTTAAATAAATTTTTCGTATCTTGATATATTCATCGTTATTTATTTTATTTTTTTGCTTTAAATAATTAACACTATCTATTAATTGCGTTAAAGTATCAGTTGTATGTAAATGATTTTGCATTGGTAATTGTTTTCTATCAATACCTGTTTTTTCAAAACGAATATTATCAATCTCCCTTCTAGTTTTTTTCTTTAAAAAATCATTTATATATTCCATTGAATTTGCTCTAAATATAAAAAAAATAAGATTACCATCATCAATATTTTCATTTGAACGTTTTCTTATAACTCTATCTTCATGACGAGAATCAAATTTAAATAAATCTTGAAATTCTTGTAGTGTAATTTTTATTTTTTTTTTAAATAAAATTTCAAAATGTTTTTCAACTATATAATCATATTGTTTATCTATTGGAAATAATAATAATAATCCATAATGAGTCATATTAAAATATTCTATATTATTAAAATTTATAATATATTTTAATAAAGAACTACAAATTTACATTAGAACGGCAAAATTTCCCCAGGTACTAATAGGAATATTAGTAAATGGATATTGTAAATGTTTTTTTGTTTCAAAAAAATATTTTATTTTTTCATAATCGCAAAAACCATATTTTCTTTTTTTTTCTTTACGAACTTTATAACTACGATTTCTTAAAATTCTATTATAAAATTTAAAATGACAAAAACGCAATCCATTTATCTCCATTGAATGATTTTTAATCAAATCATCATCTCCAGTACAACCAAATTGTTTATAATTATCATTATTTATTTTGATATTTAATCCTTTAATTTTTAAAATTCTTTCTTTATAAATAGGCACTAAACTCGATTCTAAAATAAAATCTAAATCACCATTTTGTCTAATATTAATAACTGGAAATAAGGCACTCTGTATGAGAGTGAATTTATCTTTGGGTATTCCAAGTTTTAATAATTTATCTAAATGTTTAATCTTATATTCCATTATTTCTATATATATTACTGTTATATATATTATAATTATATCCATTATATCCATTATATCCATTACCGGTATATACATTACCGGTATATACATTGCCTTTATATAATGGTGGAGAATAAACATGTAAAGAAACTGTTTTATTATTACCATTAATAACTTTATGTAAACCAATATCATTATCAATATAAGAAACATCACCTTTTTTATTTACAATTTGTTTGATAAATTTTACATCGGGTGTAAATAATTGTTCATTTATTTGACCTTCTAATATTTTAAGAATACAACCATTAGAAGAATGATCATGTATTGGAGTTTGTTGGTTATTATTCCAACAAATAACATAAATATCACATAAATCATCAATATGAACTAAATTTCTTTTAAAAGAAATATTACAAAATTTACGATGATTTTTCCAATCATTTCCATTATATCCTTGAATTATATCCAATGCGGTATCTAGTTTTTTACCAGATTTAAGATGTTCATTTATAGCAATTGATAAGTTTTTTAAATCAAATTCCATTTAATAATATTTAAAACAAATATAATAATTTTAATAAAGTTTATTTTGTTATTTTATTTTTAGATATATTTTCATCTTTAGGATTATAAAAATCATGTAATTGTTGTTTAATTTTTTCTAATCGTTGAAACATACCACTAAAAAAAGCTGGTAATATATCTGCATATGATATATTTTCAGTGTAAAAAAGATTTGTAATACTATCACACCATTCTTGTGTATCTCTATCATCAATTGGTGCCTGTAACGTTTTAAGATATTCAATTAATGTTAAAGCAATACTATACACAGTTTTAACATCCATAGCTTTGTGTGTAATCATTTGTTTTACAAGTTCTAAATCAATTTTACTATCAAATTCTTCTCTAAGATCTGGACGATTTGGGATTAGTTGAAAAATCATAGTTCTAACATCAGTAAGTAATGGTGTAATCATTGAAAAATCGTCATTTTCAATATCTTCCTTTAATTTATCCCAATAAGCCTTTTTCATAGTTCTTTCAATTTGTTCATAAACCTTATCATCAATAATAAGTTTAGGAGGTTGATAATTTTTGACAAATGTTACAGCATCATCCCCATCAATATTTTTAACATGTTTTAATATCTTATTCTTTTGTTTTTCTATTTCACTTTTCCATATTTTAATATCATCGGTAACTGGTTCTTGTTGATTTTTTGTAACTAGTGCCAATGTATCATTTAATTCATAATATGAATTAGCAAATGGTAGAAGAACTTTAATTACATCTTTTTTTTTCCACCTATCAAAAAAGATAATAAAATTATCCAACTCTATTTTAAATTCCTGCATTTTTACATCAGAGTTTACTTTATGTTCGTCATCATTTGTATAATTTAAAATATTATTGAATAATATTGATATCTTATTGGATAAATTTTTTAATTGTAAATCATCAACATCTTTAATTTCATTATTGAAAACGAAATCTGGAAAACATACAACTATGTAACATGTTAAAAATTTACGAACTAATAGATTTGATTCTTTTACATTTTCTAAATCAAAAAGATTAGAAAAATATTTCCCAAAATCATTCAAAATAGATTTATTTCTAATGACTCTTGAAAAAGTATCAAATCCAAGTTTTTTTATTTTATCTACATTTAATAAATTTTTATATTTATATAAATTTTCTAATGTTTTTGTCAAAGTTTGAGTTTTATTTAGTTTATTCATTTCAATTCTTATTATATTAATATATTTTTCTATTTTAATTTTTATTTATAAAATTATAAAAATCATTTTTTATTGAATTAGATATTTCATCATTATTATTAGATTTGAACTGTTATATTTTATATAAAAAATTTAAAATTGATTTTCTTAATTAAATCTATATTTCTAATAAAAAATATAATGCATCAAAATAATAATCGCAATCAAGACAGAAATGAAGGCGAAGCAAATATTGAATGTCCATTATTCAAATTAGGTTCAGGCTTTTGTTGTATTGGTCTGTTATTAACAGTTATTTTAATACCTGTATCAATTAAGAATATAAATCACGAAGAATATGCACTACGTTATGAAGGTTTAACAAAAGAATTAGATACTTCTCTTGTATATGAAGAAGGAAAATATTTATTTGAACCAGAAACAAAATTATTTAAATATAATAAAATTGTAGGCACAGTAGCATTTCGTGGAGATTCTTTATTAGAATGTTTAAGTAGAGATGGTATAATTATTTATGCAAATGTAGTATTTCAATATCAGTTAAGAAAAAGTGAATTATTTGATATATTTTGGGAATTTGGAGAAGAAAGTTCTTTAAAGAAATTGTTTACATCTGTAGCAAAAGATTCAGTAAGAAATGTAATTGCGAGATATGAAGCAATACAATTCTATGGTGAGAGAAGTACAATCGAATCTGAAATCGGAATTCAATTGAAAGAAGATTTTATTACATCAGGAACTCATGCTGATATTACATTTTTACAATTGGAAAATTATGACTTTCCAGAAGAATTATCCGATGCTATATTTGACAAACAACGAGGTGAACAAGATTTAGATACAGCTACTAATGAGAGAGAAGGTGCTTTAACTGGTGCTGAAACAGAATTATTATTATCTGAAGTTGAAGCAGAACAGAGAAATATTCAGGCAATCGCAGAAGGAGAAAAAGTAATATTAGAAGCAGAAGCAAGTGTAGAAGTAATATCAAGCAGGGCAATCGCAGAAGCAGCTGTTATATTAATTGCCGGTGAAGCAGAAGCAACATCTACTCAAGAATTATGGGAAAAAAGAAAAATACTTTTTTATACTATTAAAGATACAATGGAAATGACAAATGATGAATTTGTAAATGATTATTTGTATAGTATGGTATTAAATAATGCTAACAATCCAATTACGAAAATTTAATTTATAAAATTTAATTTATAAAATTGATTTTCTTTTATTTTGTTTATTCAAACAAATTAAAAAATGGCAAATACTACAAAAGTAACAATTATATCATGTTGTGTCGGAATTCCACTCTTTATTGGAATGATCTTAATAATTTGTTCATTTCAATATGTTGAATACAATCAATATGCGTTTAAAAAAAATACTTTATCAAATACAGTTGATACAGATACTATCTATGAAAATGGTAGATATATGTTTGGTCCAAGTGTAAATATGATTTATTTTGAACGAAATTATCATAAAGTTGAATTTTCAGGTGATAATGCATTATCTGTTGCTAATGATGATGGAACTTCTTTTTACATAGCAGTAACATTTTTCTATAGAGTTCAAAAAGAAAATTTATCACATTTATATAATCAATTTGGAACAGAATATGATTCAAAAGTATTTAGTTTATCACAATCAACATTAAAAAATACAGCAATTATTTTCAGTATTGATGATTATCTTGGTCAGAGAGAAACAATCACGTCATCTATGAAAAAAAATATAACAGAAACATTAAACAATATTTGGATTGATGTTGATGAATTACAATTACATGAAGTATTATTTCCAGATGTAGTTAAAAATAAATATTTAGATGCGGCAGTTCAAATCCAAACTAATGCTAAATTAGAATATGAACAAGATGCTAATTTGATTAGACAAGAGACATCTAGATTAGTGGAAGTAATTAATGCTAATAAAACTATTGTAGAAGCAGAAGCTGAAGCTAATTATAATAAAGTAACAGATCTTGCTAATGTAGATGCTACACAATTAATAGAAACAGCAAATGCTGAAGCATTTAAATTAACAGAAATCGCAGAAGCAGAAGCTTCAAGATTAAAGTCACAAGCAAGAGGTGTTTATATGTCTGATGTTATCGCAAATTTAACAATTACAAATTCAACAACACGACATACATTTATAAAATTAATGGCAATATTGGATAATGAAGGAACAAAAATTATTGATACTGATAGCAGTGTTATAATTAGTACTTAATTTGAATCATTTATATAAAATTTAAAATTGTTTATATTAAGAATAAATAAATAATTTTAAATAAAAATGCAAAGTGTATTTAAAATCAATCAACGAGACAATCTATTTGATTTAGAAAATCAAATAAAAACATTAGAATATAATAATAAAAAACTCGAGAAAGAAAATTATAATTATAAAGAATATATTGACGAATTTGAGAATACCAAATTACAAATGGCTTGTATAGATATTCTCAATAAAACATTAACATTTATCTTGATATGTTATATTTTGACAACTACTTCACACGAATTTACTAAAGTATTTACTTATGGTTTTTCATTCTTTGATTGGTTATGTTTATTTTTAGTAATAATAGCATATACAAGTAAATTTCCAAAATTAATATACTGGTTTGATGAAAAACGATTATTTAATACAAAAATTCAAAAAAAACTTTACTAATTGGTAAATCCATGTATATTTAAAATCGTAATTAATGTATTAAGTCTCGATTCCATAGTAGTAATATGTTTTTTTAAAATATTAATTTTATTACTATAATCAAAACTTTTGATATAGGACATATAACTTAAATTATATAATTCTACTTCATCTTTTAGGTTTTGCAATTCATTTTCAATAATTTTAACAATTTTTTCCACATGTTCTAATGATATTTCTACAGTTTTACTTAATATTGGACTAATTGAAGATCCATGATTATATATATCTTTCATTAAAGCTTCAATTACATCTAATCTTGCATAAATATCAGTTTCGTTAACAAATTGATTGAAAAGAGAATCACCATTAATAGACATTTCCTCAACAAGAAAAAATACTCGTTGAGAAGTTTTTATAATAGCATCAAATATTAATGTATGAATAACAGCGGCAGACATTATAAATTATATATATATATATAATTTTAATATATTTTTATATAATTTTAATATATTTTTATAACTTCTAATTTCTTTCATTTTCATTTTCATTTTCATTTTCATTTTCATTTCTTTCATTAGACTCTAAATTATTATTATTACGCTGTCTGATACTATATATAAAATGACTTAAATTTGGAGGTTCTTCATCAGATAATTGTTCTATACGATTACGAGTATTTAAATTATTATTAAATCTACTTTGTCCTTGTATTGTGTATGAATAATTTTGTGACGGAGAAAATGTTAATGTTGGACGTAAAATACTTTCATATCTGTTACTAGAATTATTAGATTCACTTTTTTCTTCCCGTTCATATTTTTCTTCATTTTCATATATTAAATGTGGTTCTGAACGTGCTTCTTCTAAATCTAATTCTCGTGCTAATTCTACCGCCCTAAGTGCAACATTTGCTTCATTAATTTGGTTAGAAGTTCGCCTCGCCCTTGAAACTATTACTTCATCACGAGGATTTCTTTGAACTGATGTTATTACTATTTCTGTTTCTGTTGTTTCGGTAATATTTTCTAGTGGTTGTGTTCTATTTCGAGATATACGCCGTGGTGGAGGAGGAGGAGTTCGTACCTGTAGTCGTGGACGTATCCGTATCCGTTCTCGTGATGGTGGTGGTGGTGGTGGTGGTGGTGGTGGTGCCCGTGGTAGTGGAGGAGTAGTTGGATTAGATAATGTTTCTTCTATTTGTCTAACAAAATTATTATTTTCTTCCTGATTAGAAATAGAAACAAGGGAAACTCTAAAAGAGTATATTTCACATCTACATATAGCACATTTATTATTAAAACGTAATGATTGAGTTAAACAGTTTTTACAAAACATATGCCCACATTCAGTTATTGCTATACAATTTTCACTAATTTCTCCTAAACAAATAGAACATTTTGGTAATGTTTGATTTAATAATGAATCAATAATAGTATCATTATATGTAAAAATTTGTTGAATTTTATCATAATAGTTTCGTTTTTTATTTAATTGTTTCGTTTTTAACTTATTAATGTCTGCGATTTTTCTTTGTAATCTTATTACATCATCATCAATTTCTATAATTTTTTTTTGTAATGAAGAAACCTGGTTATAACTTTGCTGTTTTTTTTTTTTAATATATGAAAAAAGATTGTAAATTTTATTATTTCCCAACAAATTACGCGAATTACGTGAACTAAGTAAATTACGAAAATTGTTTGAACTACGCGAACTACGCGAACTACGCGAACTAAGTGAATTATTTGAACTACGCGAACTAAGTGAATTATTTAAATTATTTGAATTATTTAAATTATTTGAACTATTTGAATTATTTGAATTATTTGAACTATTTGAATTATTTGAACTATTTGAATTATTTGAATTGTTTGAATTATTTGAACTATTTGAACTATTCGAATTATTCGAATTATTCGAATTTCGTGAATTATTTAAACGATATATACGAAATGATGAAGGTAATGAAGGTGATGAGGGAGGTAATGAGGAGGAATCTGGCATTATATAAATAGTTATTTATAAATATATAAATATATAATAATATTTATCTTTATACCAATTAATTAAATATTTTACGATAAATACATAAAAATAATTTATTATAATAAATTATTTACAATATGAGTAAAGTTATCGAAGAACTTAAAAAATTACATTTAGAAGATAGTAGCGATGATGATATACAAAGTGAAGAAGATATAGGAACTATGAATGTAGTAGAGAATAAAAAACCAGAATTAACATCAAGGCAAAAGATGGCAATTGCTAAACAAAGATTACAAAGTAAACGAATTGGTAATAAAAATAAACCAAAACAAAAGAGACTTAAATTTAATGTTCTTAATGAAACACATTTAATGATGAAATATTTAGGATCAACTGAAGCAAAAACATTAAAAACTCAAAAATCTTCATCTGATTTTAAAGAATATGTAGAAAATAAATTCATTAAATTACATAGTGAATATCCTTCTATTTTTGATAAAACTTTAGAGGGACAAATGAATCTTGATATGTTAAACTTTTTATGTAAACAACAAGAATCCTTAAGAAAAGGTAGAGATCAATATTCTACAGATGTTGATGTTGGTAAAGCAATATTCGATAGATACGCAAAATAAATATAATTTATAATTAATAAAAGATGAATATAGGTATTATTTTAATAGCTACTGGAAAATATATAAACTTTTTTGATCAAGTATATAAAAGTTATGAGAAATTTTTTTTACCAAATTATCCCAAACATTATTTTTTATTAACAGATTGTACTGATAGAAAATTTAATAATAATATCAGTACATATAAAATAAAAAGACTTGGGTGGCCTGGTGATACATTATATCGTTATCATCGTTTTATGACAATTAAAAATGATATAGAAAAAAGTTCAGTAAATGTTTTATACTATACAGATGTTGATATGAAAGTAGTTTCAGAAGTAGGTGATGAATTTTTGCCTGAAATTGGAAAACCTTTAGTAGCAGTTGCTCATCCTGGTTTTTTTTATAGAAATAAAATGGGAACACCTGAAAATCGCAAAGAATCTACAGCATATATTGATCCTAGTGAAGATAGACCCCATTACATATGTGGTGGCATTCAAGGTGGATTAGTGAATGAATATTTAAATGCTAGTAAAACAATAAAGCAACAGATTGATGATGATAATAAAAATAATATTACTGCTATATGGAATGATGAAAGTCACTGGAATAGATACATGGTATCAAATTTGAATAAATTTAAATTTTTACCAGCCAATTATTGTCATCCAGAAAAAACTAGACGTTTTGGTTTAGGTAAATTAACTCCAAAAATTTTAGCATTAGATAAAAATCACGAGTATTTCAGAAGTTAAATGCGGAACTAGAGTAAAACTATTTTATAAAGTAATAATAAATACTTTATAAAATGGATAAAGTTATAAAATACGAGCAACAACATTTTGATAATTTAGGTGATATATTTAATGATTTACTTGAAAGTCTAGAAAAAATAAAAGGAAAAAAAAATAAAAATAATGTTGCCACACGATTGGTTGATATTAATGAAGATATTACAGGATTAATAAATAGAATAAAGAATTTATTAATTGAAATTAATACATGTTATGATATTTCCCCATCTGAGAAAGAGGAACAAAGAAAAGAGGATGACAAAAGATTTAAAAAATTATGGTCCAATATAGGACCTCTTGTTGCATATGCTAGTGTTGTTTCTTCAATGCAATATGATGAAGAAAATGAATAATCTTAATACGACATTTTTATAAATCATCGAAGATTTTTAAATGTACATACCAATAGGCGGGAGATTCTTTCCTTCACCTTGTTTAACATGACTATTTTCAAGAAATAATTCATATCCTTTTTTCATATCTACAAAATTAATTTCTTTTTTCATATATCTAGGTTTTCCAAAGACACGGCGACTATGTGAAATTTTTACCTTAGCAAATAAAGTTTCAGTATCACCACCAAAATGAGGGAAATATTTTTTTCTCTCATTAAAAAAACTTGATAAATTTTTCTGTGCTTTTTCTGAAATGTACCAGGATTCATCTCCCACTTGTTTTTCAAAAATTTCACTCAATTCTTTTGGTGTATATTCTTCAATAGTATATATCCAAGGAAATCGTCTTCGTAATCCAGCATTAACAGAGAAAAAACATTGTTCTAAATCTTTTTTATATCCAGCAATGATACATACAAATCGTCTTTTTTCTGCTAAATTTGCTACAATTGTATCTATACATTCTTTCGAATAAGAATCTCGTCCTTCTTTATTACCTAGTGAATAAGCCTCGTCAATGAACAATACACCACCTTGACACTTATTAATAAGTTTTTGAGTTTTGGCAGCAGTTTGTCCTAAATATTCTCCAATTAAATCACTTCTTTTTGCAACCTTGAATATATCATTATCTAAAAATGATAATTTTAAATAAATTTTAGCAAGAATCTCAGCAACTACAGTTTTACCACAACCGGGAGGACCTTCAATAACAGTGTGTAACATATCATTTGAACCTAAATCCTGTAAATAATATAATATTTGAAATGTAATTGATTTTTTTAATTTTTCCATTCCAATCATATTATTTAATCTCTCCAATTCAGGTAAAAGAACTTTTAATCTTGAAAAATCAGCATTTCTTCGTCTTTTTAAACTTTTTGCGATATTAATCAAATCTTGGATACAACTAACTTGATGAAAACAATCTTTATTATCGTCATCATACGTAGATTCATATGTATTCATACCAGTTCGTCTGCGTTTAGATGGATTTTCAGGATTCATATATATTATAATAATGTTAATTTATTAATTCAATTTATAAAACAATTTTAATATTTATTTTTTAAAAATGTAAATATTAAACTGTGTAAACTAATTTATAAAAGAAAATGACATCCAACAATCAATTATTTTTTTTTTTATAAATCCTTTAAATTGATGTTAAATCAATTAATTATATTGACTAACATCTCTTAGTATATATTACTATTTTTTTTTTAATACTATAATAAAGAGTTTTTACTAATTATATCTATATTATAGCATCTAATCACGAATTTATAAACACAACTTGTTTTTCAAAAATAATAGAAAAATCTATTGAAATAATTTATCTATAACATGAAAATTAAAAGATGGTTCTAATCGTTTATAAAAACGTAATAATTGTATCATATAAATAGTCTTAAATTCGTCATAACTTATTTGTTGGTCATTATTTTTATCACCATATTCAAATACTTTTGAAACTAACTCGTCTATATCAGTAAAAACATCACCAAAATTAGTATCACAAGTTTCTAACATAACTTTTTCAACATCTGATGGTAAAAACATTGCCTTCATTTCAGAAGTTGATATAAATTTATTTTCATTATTATCAATTCTGTTAAATTTTTCACTAGATGTTTCACCAGCAGACATTACAATACCAACAGATGCTATTTTAGCAACATCAGTTGATGTTACATTCATAAGATTTAATAAATGACGAAGTTCGTTAAAAATAATATTTTTATTGTTATCAATAATTTGATATTTATTTAAACATGTAAATAATGCGTGAGCTTCCTTCTCAGCATTTGGAAATGTTTGATTCTTTATTTCACTTTTACTTTGACTTTTTATTTCTTTTTGAGATACTTTATCGGTTATAGTTTTAGTAATTTTTTCAAAATTACCTTTCAAAAATTTTAAAATCATGCTAAAATTCTCAACTATATATTTAGAACCATATAAAGAAACTACAAGAATTATAATGGTAATAATTAAATCCTTTAATATTTTTAAAAACATCTTAATATATATTTAAACCTAGAAAATTATTCATCATCATTTATTTTTTGAACTGTCCAAAAATCAGAACATAAATTAGAGTCAGTTATGTAATCATATGGAAAATAACAATATCCCTTATCTCCCCATTTTGCTGACCACGAATTTCGTACCTTAAATGTTCCTTTAGTATCATCATACCCAACAAGAGTTACAGCATGTCCTCCCAATACTTTTTCACTTTGCTCTGGCATTTTAACTATACCCGTTTTAGCAGTTTCTTCTGATTCAAATGATTCATATACAATAAATCCAAATACAATTGGAAATCCATTTGATAATCCAGATTTTAATTGTTCAAGTGTAGGTAAAACACGTTTATATTGAATACTTCTATGATGCTTAGCCATTTCATAACACTCATACTTAGGTTTAACTGTAAATTGTGTAATATCATATGGCCATAAAGTTTCTGGACATACACCAATTTTACTAATTGTTTTTATACCATCTCTAATTTCTGCCCCAGAATCTGTATTAATATTTCCTTCAATTTCTCGTTCGTTATAATAAATAAATAATCGTGATGGTGTAAACTTATTACTTTCATTTTGTTTATATTCATCATATTCATATGCATAGGCAATAGCATTTGCAGTACAAGAACCTAAATGACCTTGGTCATATATTTCTTTAGGACCATTTGGTGATAAATCAATTACACTATCAAAGTTATCATTAAAATTGTGAATATGATCTCTACAATCATGTAAATCTCTTTTCCATCCATAAGTGCGATTATTTGAATATGTAATGTATGATAATAGATTGCCCATATTTAGTATATAATTTATTATATATATTTATTTATTTAAGTGAATTATCATATTATACTATATAATTTTTGTATTATATATATATAAAATGGAACCAAAAGCAAATTTACCATCCAACAAATATTTTGATAATAAAATGGATATCATTAATATTAAATATAAATTAATGTTATTGAAAAAAAATAAACAAGATTATGTAAATAATTATAATGAAATGAAAAAATTAGCCGCCTTCTTTCAATATATGAAACTTATGGAAAATTTTAAAAAAGAAGAATTAAATGCCGAAATTAATAGAATTAGATATCGCATAAAATTAAAAAATATATTTAGATATACATCATTATTAGTATTAATTTTATTTTTTTATTATAAATATTCTAAACCACTCAATAATTATTTTGTTACTATTAGATATACATTAAAAAAATGGTCAATTATCTCTCAAAATTATTTAAACAAAAATCTACTACATTCTATATCATTATCATAATAATAATATGTGGAGGAGCATTTTTACTATATAAACAACACCAAAAACAAGAATCTTATGTTAATAATACTAACAATGTAGAACACTTTGATGGAACCGGAAAAGTATTTTCATGGCATTCAAATCCCCATCCAGGTCCTTGTAATGCAAGTTGTGGTTGTTATCCAGGAAGTTATGTTAGACCAGGTGCCGCACCAGGTGGTGGATGCAAAGGTTGTTAAATCAAAAATATGATATAAATATTTAATTATATAAATAATTAAATGATATTTGCCGAAGATGATGTTGGAAACATATTAGGAATAATAGTAAATATATTATCCCTAATATCTGATATATCACAGATATATCATACGATTAAATATAGAACAACCGATGGTTTGTCCATAATACATATTATATGTGAATTACTAATTGGAATATTTTTTTTGTGGTATGGAATTCATTTACAATTATTAATGATAATAACTCTAAATTGTAGTTATTTACTATGTGTTTCAATAATATTTTGTTATTGGATAAGAAATTATCGCTTACAAAGTTTGGATGAAAATTCACACCAAATTCTATAAAATTAAAAATGAATATTATATTTAAATATTATAAAAATATTTAATCAAATCAAATATATGTCAAACGATACAGATAATGAATTAGCCTTTATAATTGGATTAATAGGACTAATACTTTCCTTATTAGCCAATGCTTCACAAATATATCACAACATTAAGTATAAATCAGTTGAAGGTGTATCGGCTATTTATATAGGAGCAATGTTTACATTGAGTGTATTATTCCTGATATATTCAGCGGCATTAAAATTAGTATTATTACTGATACTAAATATTGGATATGCTTGTTCTACAGGTATAATGGCATATTATTATAAATATGGTAAAAAAACAATAACTCAAGATAATTCTACACAAACTGATTATCATGATGATATACAAATCGAAATTCGTTAACTTTCAAGACTCGTATTTATCATATCATGAAATACTTCTACATTCTTTTCATATTGTGGAACATAAACACCAGTTTTATAATGCTGGCAATACATTCCTTTTTGTACTTCTTCGCATATATCAATATCTTCTTGATTAACTCTATCCCAATATTTCCAAATTAATTCTATTTGTTCATTATTCTCATTTTGATTATTATGAACATGTAATGATGCGTGTTCAATTGTCTTTGTTTCAGATATTGGTTCAATAATAACACAAAAAAAGTGATTTGGTAAAAGAAAATAAAACATATTTGGAAATAATGTATGAAAATGAGCTATTTGTTTTTCATAATCAGTCAAGTTTGGAAAAATATCCATATATTTTGGTTCAATTGGAGCATCACAATTTGTAATTGGATCTGTTTTATATCCAATATATTTTCCGTTTTTTCCTCTAGATGTATAAGAATGTTGATTCATTCCAGAAGATTTGACTAATATTGGATGAATAGAAGGCAAATGATAATATTCAAGAAAATTATCTTGTAACGTTTTCCAATTAGCATTTATCTCATATTGTTTATATCTAACAATTTTACAATCTTCTAAAGGATAATTTTTAATATCATCTGTAACATTTCCAAAATGTTCATAAATATCACCACAATTATTATCGAAATTTATACAAATTATATTACGAAATGCGGATGTTTTAATTTCATATAATCCATTTTCTTCTTTATTAAAATTTTGACAATTAAAACGAGGTGTTGCCAATAATTTACCATCAAGTGAATATTTCCATAAATGATATGGACAAATAATTGTTTTCTTATTACAATCATTTCTAACTAATCTACTTGCACGATGACGACAAGTATTATAAAATGTTTTGATTTCACCATCTTTTGATTTAGTAATAAATATTTCAACATTTCCAAATTTTTTGGCCAAGATTGTATTATTATTTAATTCACTTGTATATCCAATTGGTATCCAATTCCGATTAAATATTTTTTGTTTTTCTAAATTAAAGACTTTTTTTGATTTATAGTACTCTGGATTAAGAGTACTAGTAAAAAATCTTTTATTAAAAAGATTTAAAGTTTTAAAATTTTTGGAAAACATGATAATTGACATAAATAGTAATAATATATTAAAAATTAAAAATAAATTCTAATTTTGTATTTTTAATAAAATATGACGAATTAAACCATAACATAAACCAAAAGAACATCTTTTACGACCATTTCCATTAGCAGATTCTCTATAATTAGATAAAAAAAGACTATGATATTTTTCACGATATTCATTAAAAATTTGATTAAATTCTTCAATTATTTTAATTTGATTTTCTTTAGTATTCAAAAAATTTTGATATCTATCTATATCCTGTAATGGTTTAATAATAATTGTCGCAAAAACTCTATCACTTTGATTTCCAATATATTGTGTTTTTTTATATGTGAGTTTTATTCTACTATTATCAGTTCCACCATCTAATAAATTTGCAAATATATTTGTTGTTATATAATTTGTTTTGTTAGATTTAGTTAATCTATCAATCATAAAATATTTTTTTTCTTTTTCTCCGAATTTATAAATATCACCACCAATTAAATAATCATTTTTATCTTGGAATAATAATATTTCATGTTCTTTTTTTGGATAAAATGTAGTTTTTACTTTTTTGGATTTTTTTTCTGTATCACTTCTAATAAATTTAAAACAACATACAGTATATGATGTATCACTAAAAACTCGCTCTTCAAATATATTCAATTGATTTATATCATATTTTTGTATAAAATTTGCTCTTAATTTAATATCTTGCTTTCGTAAAGAAGAAAAAAAATTTAAAGGCACTATAATCACTCCCCCATAACAATTTCCTTGAATTAATTGATATATAAAGATTCTGTATAAATCAGATTGTTTATATTTTTTAAATAAAATTTTATTATTTTTGGATTTCGATTTATTTTTTGCTAAATATGGCGGATTAGTAATAACTACTTTATCCGTATAATCAGGTGGATTTAATAAAGTATTTTGTTTAATAGTGTCATCATCTTTTGGATCAATATCAAATTTTTTTATTTTTACATCTTGTTTTTTTTCTACCCATTTAATCAAATCATTATTTCCAGCAAATGGTTCTATAAAAATTCTATCCTTAAAATCTTTAATTTCAATATTTTCTAAAATATAATCAAAATTTGTCGTATAAAACTGACCAAGTTGTTTCTTATCCATTTAATTTAACTAAATTTATATATTTATATTAAAAAATAATTTTTCAATATAAATGTATATTTGCTAATAAAAAAAATTAAGTAGAAGTAGTTTGAGCAGAAGTTTCTTCGGTAGAAGCTGCAGGAGTAGCCAATTTACCATTAAGAACAGCACGAGTGGTGGCGTCATCAGTGACTGGACTAAGAGTAATATCACAAAGACCCGCCCAGTTAACCATCCAAGAATTTAAAGCAGCAACATCATCTGTTTCAGCAATACATACACCAGAACCATTTCCAATAGTGTGCCATCTACCTACAATTGTTACACCTTTACCAGCATCAGCTACATCATCTTCTGGTGTCATTGCCATAAAAGCACGATAGCAATCTAATTTAGTATTATCAAACATTTTCCAGGTAATTGAAAACAACATTTTTATTTATAATTAATATTAAAATAAAATTCTTATCTAATTTTATATTTTTTTGATGTTAATACTTCCAATAATTTATCCCATACATGATTCACAATTTGGTCCATTCTTAATTGAACACATTAGTTGTTTTACTGCCTCTAATTCTTCATCATCTTTTCCAAGAGATTTAGTTGCAGTAGTAGTTTTATTTTTCTCTTTAAGGAAAACCTTTTTAAGGAAAGTATTTTCTTTTTCTTCTTTTTCTTTAATTTCTTCAACAAATGTTTCTTTATTAGTAACAACTGGTTCAACACTAAATTGTTGAGCAAATGCCGGGGATTTTTGTCGTAAGTAATAGACAAGAGTTTTAAGCCCTTTTCTATATGCATAAAAATACATACTAGATAATTTACGAATTGTTGGATTTTCAATAAACAAATTCATACTTTGAGTTTGATCGATATACTTGGCTCTATCTGTGGCCATATCAATTAATACTTTCATTTTAAGATCCCAAGACGTTTTATAAAGTTTTCTTAATTCTAAAGGAATTTCAGTAATAGTTTGAATACTTCCTCTATTTCTAATAATTCGTGTTTTCATTTCTGGTGACCAGAGATTTTCTTTAATTAAATCATTAATTAAAAATTTATTAACAACAACAAATGTCCCAGAACTAGTTCCTCTTGTATAGATATTACTTGTAATTGGTTCAATACATTCAGTATTACCTAAAATTTGTCCAGTAGAAGCAGTAGGCATCATAGCAAGTAATAAACTATTTCTAACACCATGTTCCATAATATCTTTTCTCAATCCTTCCCAGTCATATTTATCAGATAATTTAGTTTTTTCAAATGTTCTTTTGTATGAAATATTTTTAAGTTCTTCATCCCAAAGATCAAATTGAAATTTTCCCTCAGACAAAGGTGAGCCTTTAAATGTAGAGTAAGGACCATCTCTTTTTGATAATTCACAAGATTTTCTTAAAGCAGTATAATAAATACATTCAAAAATATCATTATTTAATTGTTTAGCCTCTGGGGAATCAAATGGATATCTAAGTAAAACAAACGTATCTGCTAATCCTTGTACTCCTAATCCTAATGGTCTATGTCTTTTATTTGATAATTCTGTTTCAGGTACAGGATAAAAATTCTTATCAATAACAATATTTAAATTGTCAACAATAATTTCAACAACTTCCATTAATTTTTCATAATTGAATTTTCCATCTTCAACAAATTTTGGAAGACCTACCGAGGAAAGTGTACAACAGGCGTATTCTTTATCATCGGAATATTCTAATATTTCGGCGCAGTTCGATCCAATAACACCGTTAAAAATACCAGCATGTCTTTTACTTTCTGTAAAGCAATATGTATCTGCTTTCCGCTCTAATTTTTTTGTATTAGTAATTGTTATAAATTTAGTCGCATTTCGTTGAATATCAGATACTTGAATTTTTAATCTCTTAGGGTTAAAACCAAGAGCCATAATTTTTTGTAATTCATTTGATGCCATTAACAAACGCCAATTTCTTTTTGAATTATAATATTTATGTCCTCCTTTTCCATCGGGGAGATATGATTTTCTTTCTGGACGACTTTCTGAAATCTTAGTGTTAATTCCACAAGTTTGTAACATAAGTTTTATATTTAATAGAAAATCTTTTTCAATTGAAACTATTTGAAGAGAACAATTTCCTTGGTTATTACAAATAGAACCATCCGCATCAGCATATCCAGAAAACCATTCCATTTTACTCTTAATTGTATAACCTGTAATTGGAACAAAAAATTTATCTTTTAAAGAAACTTTTAATGTTACATTCAATTTATTATTATTAATTTCACCACAAGTATCATAATCAAGATGTTCTAATAATTTCATTTTTTCCCCATATAAAGTTACTTTTGGTTTTTTAGAATAACAGATTCCTTTACAGTATTCACTTACTTCATTACTTTTTTGATATTTTATATGCCTCTTACAAAAAGATTTTTCATCTAATGATTTATAAGAGCATTTTACTTCAGAATGTTCGGTTATATTACCATAAGTACCATCACCTGAGAAAAATCCATTAGTATACGCATATTTTAACTCTTCTTTTCCATCAATAACTGGAAATTCACATTTAATGAGTTTCATATCAGGTTTTAAATGTTGTGCTTCAATAGTTTTAACATTTTTGTGATTAATTATATCTTTTTTATTTTTATATCCAATATATTTTTCTTGAATATAAAATTTATGATATGGAGTACAAGTTAAAGAACATCCATCACTAAACGTTACTTCCATTAATTCTTGATTAATTCCTGTTTTAAATACTTTTGTATTACTAAATTCTAAACCATTCCAGACATTTACATTTTGTCCTTCTAATTCTTGTATTTCCATATGACCTTTATCAGTAAGGATTAATGTTTCAGGAGAAACACATAAATTACTAGACTTAATTGTCCCTAAATTCTTTTGATTTGTCTTTCTATTCGCAGCATCTTTACAAAGTAAATAAGGAGTACCAGTTTCAATTTGTGCAGTCAAAATCGCATTCCAAAGTTTTCTTGCATTAACAGTTTTACGAGCAATTCCTTCTTTTTCATATTTTACATATAATTCTTCAAATTCATCTCCATATACATCAGTTAATCCTTTTGCCTCATCTGGTGAAAATAGAGACCACATTTCATCTTTTTCAACTCTTTCCATAAATAAATCAGAAATCCACATAGCATAAAATAAATCAAGAGCTCGTTTTTCCATATCTCCATGTGTTTTCTTTAAATCTAAAAATTCAAAAATATCAGCGTGCCAAGTTTCGAGATATATAGCGAAACTACCAGCTCTTTTACCGCTTTGATTTACAAATAGAGCTGTGGAATTATAAACTTTAAGCATTGGTATAATACCATCACTTCTTCCATTTGTTCCACGAATTAAACTGTTACTAGCACGAATATTTGATACATGAACTCCAATTCCACCTGCCCATTTTGAAATTTGAGCACAATCAGTAATTGTTTTATAAATACCTTTAATACTATCTTCGGTTCCAATTAAAAAGCAAGAAAGTAATTGAGATTTAGGGGAACCAGCATGAAATAAAGTAGGGGTAGCATGAATAAAATATTTGTTAGATAGAAAATTATAACATCGTAGTACTTTATCAATTCCGGTATTACCATGAAGGAAAAGAGATACACGCATAAGCATATCTTGTGGTCTTTCAATAATTTTACTTTTAATTTTAAGTAGATAAGCTTTTTCTAAAGTTTTAAAAGCAAAATAATCATATGAGAAATCTCTATCATAATCAATATGTTTATCAATTTGATTTTTATATTTTTTTAAATTAGTATAAAATTCATTGGATAAACATTCTGTATTGTGATATAATAACATCATTTTATCAGAAAATGTATTTAAGGTATTTTTCTGATGATTTGAAATAACAATACGTGAAGCTAACACGCCATAGTCAGGATGATGAGTTATCATTGATGCCGCAAGTCTTCCCGTAAGTTCATCTAATTCAGAAGTTTTTACACCATCAAAAATATGACTACAAATTTTTTGAGCAATTTCATCTAATTCTACACCATTTAGACCACCACAATTAGCAGCGATATTACGAATTCGTCTGATTACCTTATCGAAGGATACATCCTCAAATTTTCCATTTCTTTTAATAACTCGCATTGTATATTTTAATAATTATACTTATTATTTTAATTTTTATATTAATTTAATATTAAAAAATAATATAACTCAATTTTAAAAACAGATTATTTATATTGTATTAAAATATCTATTATAATATAATAGTTAATTATGCCTAAAATAAAGAAAACAAATAAGACAAAGAAAAGTAAACCTATTAAAAGAAGAAAAAGAATCAATAAAAATAAACAAAAGGGGGGAAATACTAACCCTATTATTGAAAATAAAAAAATGTGTTCCCCAACAAATGCTTATGAAAGTTCTTGTTTTACTACAGATGCATTAAGAAAAATAATCCGAGCATATAATACTAAGACAAATTCAAATATAGGAAAAATAAAACTTACTCAAAATAAAAAAGATTTAGTAAAAGATTTAAGTAATAAATTCTGTAAAGATTATGATACAATTGATTTTTGCATTTTAAATGATGATAGATGGCAAGGTAGTGAAGAGATAAAAACTTTGATAAGAAAATTTTTTAAACCCCCATCACCAAAAGGGAAATACGATTGGTTAAGTTCAATTGATATTGCTGATGTTATGGATCAATATGAAGAAAAATATCCAGATTTTATATTTTTAGGTCCAGTTCCTATAGATTTTGATGAAATTTTAACAGAAGTTGGGCAAATAAATTTAAAAACTTTAGTAAAAGAAAAGAAAAGAATTGGAATTGTTTTTAATACAGATCCTCATGATATGCCCGGAGAGCATTGGATTTCGATGTTTATTGATTTAAATGACAAAACTATATGTTTTTTTGATTCAACTGGTGACGAACCACCTCAACAAATAACTGATTTAATTAATAAATTAGTAGAACAATGTAAAGATATAAAAGTTTTATCTCCAATTACAATAATAAATAAAAAACAACATCAATTTAGTGGTTCAGAATGTGGTATTTATAGTTTATTTTTTATAATTCAAAGATTATCTGGAAAATCATGTAATAGTATTTTTAATAATATTATTAAAGATGAAAAAATGAATGCTAATCGTAAAATTCTTTTCAGTAATCCTAAACATAAAAATATTATAGATGCTTTTCAAAATTAGGCATTTTATATAAAAATTAGTATATCAATATAATAAGTATTTAACAACACTCATCATTTATATTATATAAATAATGAGTATTGAATTAACTAAAACTGAAATAGATGAAATTTCGTCTATTCAACAATGGATGAATAGTTCTCGATTTAGTAGATATAATAGAGATTATAAGGCAATTGATGTTTGGAAATTACGTTCAACTTATCAAACACAATATGTAAGTAATGTAATGTCAAAAAAGTTATTTAATTTATTAACAAAGCATAAAGCAGATGGAACTTGTACTTCTACATTTGGTTGTTTAGATCCTGTTCAGGTAGTTCATATGTGTCCATATTTAGAAACAATTTATATAAGTGGTTGGCAATCTGCTTCAACTGCTTCAACAAATAATGAGCCTGGTCCAGATTTAGCTGATTATCCAATGGATACTCTTCCAAATAAAGTAGATCAGATTTTCAAAGCTCAACAATTTCATGATAAAAAACAAAGATTACAAAGATACAATGGTTCAGACACAAATATTGACTATTATAGACCTATTATTGCTGATGCGGATACTGGACATGGTGGTACAACAGCAATTATGAAATTAACAAAAATGTTTATTGAGAAAGGGGCTGCTGGTATTCATATTGAAGATCAATGTCCAGGAACAAAAAAATGTGGTCATATGGGAGGAAAAGTTCTTGTATCAACGAGCGAACATATTAAAAGACTTAAAGCTTGTCGTCTTCAAGCGGATATTATGGGAAGTGAATTAATTTTAGTTGCCCGTAGTGATGCTGTAAGTGCTCAATATATTAACAGTAATTTTGATAATAGAGATAAACCATTTATTATGGGTAAAATGACAATAAATAATCAAATTGTAGAATGTACATTCAATGAAGCTGCTTGTATGTTATTAACAACACCAAGTGAAGAAACATTAAATAAATATAATTTTTGGAGCATTGAAAATCAACAACTATTAGAAAAAGAAACAAATAAGACATGTGATTGGAATTGGGATTTATCAAGAAGTCCAGAAGGATTTTATAAAATTCGTGGAGGATTTGAATTTGCTGCTTCTCGTTTAATCGCTTATTCTCCTTATTGTGATATGCTTTGGTGTGAGACTAGTACTCCAACACTTGAAAAGGCAAAATGGTTATCAGAACAAATTTTGGCACAACATCCTAACGTATTTTTATCATATAATTTATCTCCATCGTTTAATTGGGATAATACCCAAATGAATGATAAAGAGTTTAGCGAATTTATTAAAACTTTAGCAACATATGGATATTGTTGGCAATTTATTACATTAGCTGGTTTCCATTTAAATGGTTTAGCGACTAGAAGATTTGCCGAAGCATATAGTAAAGAAGGTATGTTAGCATATGTAAGGGATATTCAAAGACAAGAAAGAAATGATGGAATGGAACTTTTAACACATCAAAAATGGAGTGGTGCTGAAGTATTAGATGAGGTATTATCAATAGTTGGATGTGTTACTAAATCTTTAGAACATGGTTCAACAGAATCTCAATTTAAATAATTTGTTCATCTTTATCATATTCAATAAAACAACCATGAAATTTAAATACACTATTAGTCTTAGTATTACATGCTAGTTCAAGAGTAAAAATTTGATGATAATTAGCATAATTTGTTTGACTAAAAGAAACATAGCGATAATGACTACCAATTTGAGTTCCTCCAGATAAATTATCACTTGAAGAGGGAATGTAAGTGGAACTGCTACTTCCATTTGGATTTTCTCTATCGAATACTTTTTTTGATACATTTACATCAATTGCTTCAATTTCTTGATCACTAATTTCATATGAGATGTATATATTTTTTAAGAAAAATCCTTTTGTTAATTCTCCTTTAATATTCATAGTAATATCTGAAACAATATATGATATTTCATTAGAAGGTGTTTTTTGTAAGAAATAACTTATAGCATTATTATTTCCTTCTTCTCGTACTACAGACCAATTTCCATTTAGAAAATCAAAATCTCTATAAGATATCCATATTCTATGCTCACTCAATGGATCTATATAAGTATCAAGTTCTCCATTAAATTGTTGTAATTTTAGTCTTTTTGTTTCACTATCTAAATCAAATTTCCATGAATCAAATGATTGTATTCCTCCAATATATGCGGAAGTTCCAAGATTTGTTCCTGCGGATGCATTACCAAATCCTCCAAAACCAGCTTCAAATGGTCTTCCTCTAACAGTATATATTTGTGGACAATATATCATATCAACATATAAATTGTCTATTAATATATATTCTCCTGTATAATTTGGACCTAAATAATAATGTAATACAGTATCAATATCTAAATCACCACAAATTCCTACATCAACAGTTTGATCTTCTAATACATTTAAATTAGGACAATATACATTTTTGACAATTACTATATCTAAAATACCATTACCACTAAGAGTTGTTTGTGTAACATCTTCTGGAGGATTACTAGAAAAACCATTAATATTAATACAATAAAGTTTTTTAGCATATAATGCATCTAATGATATGTATTCAGCACTAGAAACTAAATTATTTTTAGTTGCCATATCTCTGTTTAAAATAGTTCCTTCAACACATAAATTTTTTGAAACATTTAATGTCTTTGCTACATGTAATCCACCGCGTAATTCTACAGATGCATGGGTAGTAGTATTACTACCATCTTGACATGTTGTAACATCTTCAATTGATTGACAGACAATTTTACCATCTAAATCAGCACCTCCTAAACTTTTTATAGAAGTATCACTTGTATTTGTTAATAGTAAACCAACTCCATCATTATCTCCACTTAAAGTAATTTTTTTACTTAAAAAACTACTATTCTTTCTTATTAAACTTGAACTTGAATTTGGTCCAACTAGTAATTGAGCATTATTATCGGTTTCTGACATAATTTATATTACAATATAAAATGATTATAATTGTATATAAGGGGAATGAAACGAAAAAATTTGAATGTAATTATTATATTATTTGTAAATAATGAATTATTTCAATATAAGTTATATAGTAAAAGTATATATAAAAGTTATTTATTATAAATATATATCTATATTAAAAGTATAAAATGGAAAACAATAATCCAGATTATAATTCTAGTGAGGAGCGAAATGAAGTAAATAATAATATAAATATAGAAGATAACGTAAATGATATTGATATAAATGACGTGAATGATATAAATATTGATAACGAATTGACATCAAATGATATAGAAAATAGAAATAATAATAATAATTCAAATACAATGTCTAATACTAACAATGAAGAAGTACAAAATGATAGAGATGATATATATGTAAATAGGAGTGTAGAAATGTTAAATATGATACGAAATATGTTAGATAATAATTCAGCAGCATTACCTAATAATAATATTCCACAAGCAAATCCTTTAAATGATTTAATTAATAGTTTAAGTCAAGAATTAATAGAAAATCAAGATTTTCTTAACAGAAATAATTCAAATAATTCAGCTATTTCATCATTACTTAATGTGGTAAATAGAGTAGTTAATGATATAGACAATTCTCCAATGAATGAAGATAATATAGAAGAAGAAAAAAATGAAGAAAATAATGAAGAAAATAATGAAGAAAATATAGTTGAAAACAATATTCCTATGTTAGAAAGTAATTATATGGAATATATTCAAACAGGTAATTTAGGAAGACAAATACGAAATAATCATTATGTAAGAACGCGAAATAGAGTTGATAGAATATTAAATGATAATGAGGAAAATGATATAAATAATGAAGAAAGTAAAGACAATGAGTATGACGAAGATTTTCAATATGCCTTACAATTACAACAACAAGAATATATGTTATCATCACGAGCACCATCTACTGTATTTAGTTCTACATATACAAATCCAATTATTACACGATTAAGTCAGTCTAGTAATAGTAATAGTAATAGTAATAGTACAGATCATCTTGAAGCACGGGATGGAAGAATACGTATTAATCGTCGTTCTCCAATATCTATTACTTTGGATAATAGTTTATCAGATTCTAGTACTTTACATCATACACATATACATTCACATTCACATCTCCCACTTCCTCCCCGTGTTCCGCATGCTCCCCGTGCTTCAAGTGCTTCAAATCATTTCTTTGGATTACTTGATTCTCCAATACTTCAAGATCCATCTATGAGAAATTTCAGAAATATGATGTCTGGTATAATAAATCAGAGTGAAAGATCTATGGAAGATATTCCAGTTGTTTTGGAAGAAAAACAACTTAATAATTTACAAAAAATAAAATACAATAATGAATGTAAAGAAAGGGGAATTCATACAAAATGTACGATTTGTTTGGGACCTTATGAAAATGATGAAATGCTAACTATATTGCCTTGTGGTCATGGATTTCACACAGAATGTATTAATATTTGGTTAAATAAACATAGTTATAAATGCCCAATTTGTCGAAATGAAACCGGAAAAGGAAAACCAAATTTTAATAATAATAATAATAATAATTCAAATAATAATAATAATAACGTTAATTTATTATAAATACAATTAAATATATAGTTTTATAAAAATTATTTTTTCTTTTATATATAGTATATAAAATCAAATGACTTTACCAAAAATTTTTAACGATTTACTTGCTCAATTAGAAAACAAATATATAGGAACAATGGTTTCCTTATTCTTAGTACTATATGGCGGTCTTGCAAGACCTGCTTTACCAAACTTTGTTAAACAATTACTTGCCAATGATATTTTCAGAATGTTATACGTATTCCTCTTAGCTTATATTGCTGAAAAGAACGTCCAAGTAGCATTAGTATGTGCCGTTGTATTTATGGTTCTTAATGGACTCTGGGCTGATGCCGAAGTAAAAGAAGCATTTGAATCTCTTGATGATGAAGATTTTGAAGAAGAAGATGAAGAACCAGATATGGGTGATGTTGATGATATTGAAGCTTTTGATGATGATGATGATGAAGAACTTTATGATGATGATGATGAAGAACTTTATGATGATGATGATGAAGAATTATAAATAATTTAAATAAACTTTTATATAGTATATTTTATAACAATTTCATACATATTTAGTATTAAATAAACATTTATGAAATTATATTTTTTTTTTTACAATACAATAACGACTGTCTTCCTGAAGAAGATATCTAAATATTAAAAATCCTACTCCAGCAACACCAACTGATATTTTGCAATTTTTAGTAATAATAAATGATGCACAAAATATCAAAACTCCTTTCATCCACGGAAGTTTAAGAACATCTTTTAAACCCTCACCGATTTGTTCTTCAATATATTTACCACCAATAATATATAAAAGATAAATTACTGATAAAAAAAGTTTGCTTTTATCTAATTCTTTAAAAATTTTGTCTAATTGTTTAAACATATCCATTATCTATATAAACTTATATATAGATAATTTTGTTAGTTAAATAAAATAAACAATAACTCAATTAAGAATTATGTTCATAATTTATTTTAAATACAAACCATTATGCTAGAAAATAGTCATACACATTTATTAACCGATAATGATAGACCTCCAACACCACCAGATGTATCAATGTTTATTGATAATGCGATTTTAATAAATGATAATTTCTTGATTGAAATATATAATTATTATTTTGGACAAGGATTTTTATGTATTTTGATAGATAATCTTTTAAATATATTTGGACTATTATTTCTAATATTATATTCAGTATTTTTATTTGAATGTATAGATTACAATACTTTATATAGCGAACATAGTTTAAGAAAAGCGATACAAATTTCAAACATAAAAAATGCTTCGTTTTTTACTATAATTTGTATTATTATGACTTCATTTATATTTATTTATAAGTTATCTGGATTAATTAACAAAATGAAAAGAACAATAAAAGTAAAAGATTGGTATGCTAACAATTTAAATATAGATGATTCTCAAATCAAATTTACTAAATGGACTACTATAATTGATAAACTTGTTGAAATAAGTGATAATAAATTATTTACAAAAATAAATAAACTTGATATAATCAATCGTATTATGCGTAAAAATAATTATTTTATTGCAATGATTGATTTAAATATTCTTGATTTAAATATTTATATTCCTTTTTATGGAAAATATTCATTTTTGTCTAAATATTTAGAATGGAATATACATAAATGTATATCAAATTTTGTTTTTGATAGCGAATCGCAAATAAAAAAACAATTTCTACAATCATCAAATTCAACATTTTCCGCAGAAACTTTAAATAAATTACAAGATGAATTAAGAAAAAGATTTTTAACAATGACAATTATAAATTTAACTTGTCTTCCATTCATTTTATTATTTCAATTAACATATTTTTTTTTCAAATATGCGGAAGAATATCGAAGAGACCCCCATTTATTAGGTTTAAGACAATATTCACATTATTCAAGATGGAAATTTCGCGAATATAATGAATTACCACATATTTTTGAGCAACGATTGAATATGAGTTATGATGATGCAAATAAATATATATCACATTTTTCTAATAAAATTAGTATTATGATAAAACAATTTATACTATTTATCGCTAGTTCTTTCATAATATTTTTAACAATAATAAGTATTCAAGATGAAGATATTCTTTTTAATGAAGTTACTTCTGGTAAAAGTGTTCTGTGGTATATAGGTATTTTAGGTGGAATAATTGGTTTGTGTAAATTTATTAGAACCGGTGATGATAAGGTATATAAACCGGATGTTTTATTAAAAAGGGTTTCACTTTATACACATTATTATCCAGAAAATTGGATAGATAAAGAATATCATACCGATACTTATCAAGAATTTTCTAAATTTTTTCAAATCAAGTTTTTTTCTTTACTAGAAGAAATATTTAGTTTTATTATAACTCCATATATATTATATTTTAACTTAAGAAAAGATACTAACAAAATTATTAATTTTTTTATAAATTATACTTCACATAATAATAATGTTGGGTATATGTGTTCATTTGCTAATATGATTCCTACCGAAAATATTTCAGATAGTCATCAAGATAAAATAAAAAAATCACAAATAAATTTTGATTATAATTATAATTGTTCTGAAGAACTTATGAATAATAATACAGATAATATTGATAATAAAAATTTATCTTTAATAAAAGAAGATAATACGCAAGATAATAGTGTATTATCTCTAGGACTATCTATATTACAAATTAATGATGAGTGTAAACAAAATAATAATGAAGAAACAATAATTCCGCAAGTTAATAACAATACACTAGAAATTTAATTTTTTTCTATGTCTAAATTATATAATTAGAATGTATAGTAGAGATTATTTAGTAGATTTTATAGATCTAATAAAAGAAGATTCAACAGATGATGCTCTTAAAAATATTTTTACAGAAGAATATCCATTCAAATTACAATTGGTAAATATTATTATATTTATAATAGTTTTTTGTTCTGGATATATACTTCAAAAATTAGTAGTTTATCCATATATTACTTCGGCGGATGAAAGAAAATCCTTTCAAAATAAAATTATAGGAAAAGATATTAAACTAATACTTTTACATTGTGTTTTTATTTTTATTTTTGGAAATTGTACTAATACATTTTCCATTAATAAGGGAACCAATTTATTATTATTTATTTTAATGTTTTATGGTGGAACATTTGCTTTTCAAAAATTTAAATCATTAGCTGAAGTAGAAAAATTAACAGATGGAATCGTAGCTGTAATAAAAGGAGAAAAGAAAGCAAATTCATTAAATGAATTTAAAAAAAAATGGGGACCAATCGTAGGATTAACTATCATAAGTCTTCTAATTTTAATAGTCCTTATTTATGGTACCGTACATGCATATGAATCTGGTATTGTATTATATTACATAATATTTGCTTTAATAATGTTCGCATTAGTCGTTTTTGTTCCACTAATTTATAATGGCGATTTTAAATTAGGTAGTTTACTTAGAAATTTTAGTTTACTTTGCTTACTATTATGTAGATTTGACAATAAAATAAATGCTATTTTATCTGGTTTATTATCTTCACTTCTTATCAATGAAATTTCATGGCAAAAATAAATAAATTTTAAAATATTTACTCTGTTGTTATATTTATATTTATGTATATATAGTATATATAAAAATATAAGAATGTCATTTACCTATTCTTACCAAACCACTTTATTATCTGGTTCTAGAGTTTTTGATCAAAAATTAAAAAAAGTAGGAGCAATTCAATCTGTAGAATATTATGACCCTGTAACTTATTATCAAAGATTATATGGTTCATTGCCCAATGTAAATACTGATAAAATAACTGTTCGTTTTGATGGAGAAGGTTCAGACACTGTATATTTTGGAGAATCATGTAATTATTTATTACTTGAATCCGCATCAGCAGGAGGAGCATATGATAAATTAGTTCTTTGGTATCGTTTTGAAGAAACAGCTGGAACTACTATTGGTGATTGGATGTTTAATGTATTTGGTGAAGGAAAACCCTCTGGTGGTGCTCCAACTAAATTACAAACCGGTGTTATTGGTACTGGTTGTTTAAATTTTAATGGTACAGACCAATATCTTATTGGTGGTGTTACAAATATACCAAGCGATAAAATGTCAATCTCATTTTGGATTAAAACAAGCGATACTAATTCAACTATTCTTAGTTTTGGTGGACATACTACACATCCTGTAGAAAGAGCTGTAAAATTAAGTTCTGGTAAAATCAATTTATATGAAACTGATGGAGCATCAAAGACATCAACTCTTTTAAGTACGAATACTGTAAATAATGCCGCATGGACACATGTTGTTTGTACAATTGGGGGAATCGCATCAATCTGGAAAATATACGTAAATACTACTGATGTTTCCGCAAGTGTTGTAAATGGTCCAAATAATACTAATTTACCAATTCAAAAAACAACTGTTGGTGTAACTTATACTAATAACGCCCTTAGTAATTACTTAACTGCTGATATCGATGATTTAAGAGTTTATAATAATGTATTAACTCAAGGTGAAATTGATGAATTATATGGAATGAAACCTTTCAGTGGAACTCAAACTTCCGCTTATTCCAATATTAACTCTTGGTGGCGTATTGAAGAAACAAGTGGAACTACTCTCGCTGATGAAAAATCTGCTAATCCCGCTACACTTTATAACGCATCTTCATTTATTACATTCCCATCAGAAGGTGCTGATAGTGGTTCTAGTAGTATTAAATTTAGTAATCCAAATATTGGTCCCACAACAACAGCATCACAAGGATATGCTAAAATGGGAGTTGCTGGTATCACTTCAACTGATCCTTTTTCTGTATCAGTATGGTTTAAGGCAAATAATGTTTCTCATAATTCTATAATTTGGTCATTTAATGCTGATGGAACTAATACAGCCAATCGATGGTGGTGGCTTGATATAAGACCAAATAATAATCTAAGTTTTAGGTGTAGGAATGATGATACAACACCTGATTCAGTTACTACTTCAGGAACAAATTATAATGATAATAATTGGCATCACGTAGTATGCATAAAAACAGGAAATACTACCAACGATTTACTAAAAATTTATGTTGACAATATTTTAAAAGAAACAACTACACTTAGTAATACTGGTGGTTTTGCATGGCCTCTTTGGAATAGTTTTATCTTAGGAACTTCTGTTTGGAAAAATTCAGAATGGAATTGGTGGGCAAAAGACGTCCAAATTGATGATGTCAGATTATATACATCGTCATTATCTAATGCACAAATCGCAGAACTATATGCATTAGCTCCATAATTTTATAAAACAACTTATATATTCATTATTATACACTGAATTATATATATAATAAAAAAAGTTTCCGTAACTTTTTTTATTATATCTATAATAAATATATACAATAAAAATGTCTTATACTTACACATATCAATCAAGCATGACTGCTAGCGTTAGAGTTTATGATAAAAAAATTAAAAAAGTTGGAGCAATTCAATCCGTTAGTTATTATGATCCTGTAAATTATTATCAACGCAGATTTGGATCATGGCCAAATAAAAATTTTGATAGTATTAATGTTCGTTTTGATGGCGATGGTTCTGATACAATATATCGTGGCGAATCCTGTGCTTCTTTACAATTAGAATCAGCAACTGCTGGAGGAGCATATTCAAAATTAGTTTTATGGCACGACTTTGAAGAAACAGCCGGAACTGTTATTGGAGATTGGAAAGATAATGTCCACAGTGTAAATAAACCAGCAAGTGCTACAGCAACTAAATCAACAACTTCTGCTGTCGGAGACCGTTGTTTAGTATTTAATGGAACAAACCAATATACCCTTGGAAGTGTTACTAATATGCCAACTACTAAAATGTCATTTGCTTTTTGGATAAAAACAACTGATACTGCTGGAACAATATTTAGTTTTGGTGGCGGTGGTTCCAATAATGTCGAAAGAGCAGTTAAATTAAGTGCGGGAAAAGTTCAACTTTTCGAAAAGAATGGAGGAGCTGAAACATCTCTTTTAAGTTCAGGTACTGTAAATGACGATAGCTGGCATCATATTGTGTGCACTATCGCAGGAATATCATCTGTCTGGAAAATCTATGTAGATAAAGTTGATGTATCTGCTTCTACAGTTAATGGTCCCGGAAATACTAATTTAGCAGTTCTCCAAACAACAATTGCTGTATCATATGTTAATGCAGTATATAGTAATTATTATGCTGGCTCAATTGATGATTTAAGAGTTTATAATGATGTATTAACTCAAGGTGAAATTGATGAATTATATGCATTGAAACCATAATTTTAATGTAAAAGTGATTATTTTTTATAAAATATAATAAATTTGTTTAGTATTCATAAAATGGCTAATAAACAAAATTAGTTAAATGCTCTTGTTGATATAATAGGCAAGAACAGCATACCTGTCCATCATCTTCTATTAAAATTTAATTATAGTATTTATTTTTATAAGGATATGAAAATATTTTAATATAATAGAGAATGTGCCCAAGATTAAATAATTTCAATAATATCTCGCAACCAGATATAAATTATGTAATGGTAGATGATGAAAAAGAAAATATTAATCCAAACACAAACACAAATCCAAACACAAATGATGATGATGATATAATTAATGATGTTATACTTGGCTTGTCTTTAATTGAGGATGAAGATTTAATTCCCCCCAGAATAATTGACGAATTACGTGAAAAAGGTTTATTAATTGTAAATGTTCCAAGAGATGGTAATTGTATGTTTCATGCAATAGCAAATCATTTACCAAGTATTGACTATTTTAGATTACGAAAATCAGTTGTTTGGTATTTAAAACAAAGAGAAAATATTTTTATCGAATACTTAAATAAGACTTATAAAGAATTATTTCAAGATATGGATGATAGTTTCGGAAAAAATTGGGATAATTTTATAAAATATATAGGAGGTGACGGAAATTGGGAAAAAATGCCAGCAGAATATATATTAAAAATAATTTCTGAAATGTATAATCTAGAAATAAATATTTATTCAACAATTAATAATAATAAACAACAGATTACTGGTTTTATTTCTGATATTTTTAATTTGCGTCCAATTTATTTAATACATTTAGCAGAAATGCATTGGTGTTCAACATCTGATTTTCAAAATAATACAACTTCGCAAAATAATACAACTTTCCAAAATAATACAACTCCATCATATATTTCATAAATACTTTTGTTAATTAAAAATCTAAATATAACGTAGAATGTTATCAATGCTTTCTTGGTTTATATCGTTTATATACAATCCTCAAACCCACTCAAATGACGAGACAATTTCAAATATTGACGAAACAAAAGACTCTATCTCCGTTGAATCTAACGAAATTTTAGATAATGATGGCGATATTATTGAACACTTTACAAAAAAAACAGAAGATTTTTATATTATTAATAATAATTATATAGATACAATAACTAATGTCGATAATACTACTGAAATTCACGCCGTAGAGGCTATTGAAAATAATAGTATAAAAAATTCTGAAAATAAAGTGGGTTTAGATAATCAAATTGATAAAATAACTTCTCCATCAGATGCTATAGTACCTGATAGTGCTATATCTGCGGATAATAGTATATCTTCGCTATCATCATTAGAAAAAAGGGATTCAACTTCTAGTGAAGACGTATATCCGGAAAAAATTAATAAAAAGAAAAAAAAAAGAAAAAGAAATAAAAATAAACAACGAAAAAATCGTAAAAAAAATAATAAAAAGAAAAATAAATTCTAGAGTTCTAGCCTAAATCTCCAGTAACTAATAATAAATGCATTTATAATTAAATTTAATTATAAATGCGTTCTTAATAAACGATTAAAAAAAAATAAATAGAGATAAATAACAAAAACAATGTATATATTTTATATATTTTATCAATAATGGAAGAAAAGTGTACAATATGTTTAAAAAATATAAAAACAAAAAGTTCTAAAACCTTATTATATGAAAAATTTTTTACAGAATGTAAATGTAAATATTATTATCACAATCGTTGTATAAAAACTTGGATGAAAAGGAAAAAAACATGTCCAACATGTAGAGAAGCTATTTTTGATAATAAATATGATAAGTACAAAAATTCAATAAAAAAATCTTGTTGGAAGATAATAATATTTTATATAAGATTTATACTACTTATACATAAACCATTTTTGTTTTTTATTTGTACTACAACACTTTTTAGTCTTATAGCATTATTTTTTCTTAATTTAGAAGCATTCATGATAATTTTTCTACGTAAATTTTTAATATATATATGTTATATTACATATCTTTTAATAATTCCAACAATTTTCATATCTCAAATTTTTTTTATATATAGAATAAATTTATATATATATCTTAATGCGTAAGTAATACATAAATTATATTTTTTATAACATATAAAACACTCATAATGAATAGTTTTTGGTCAAATACAAATTATTTAAATCAAAATCAAAAAAAAAAAACAAAAAATGATGTCACTATGAAAAATTGTACTTCTAATAGTTATTATTCTAATAATAATTCTAATAGTATTTGCGAACGAGAATGTAATAATTTAATAAATGAACAAATTAATATGTTTTTATATGGTTCATACGCATATTTAGTAATGTCCAGTTATTTTTCACAAAATGAAATATCAATGATGGGATTATCTAAATTATTTCAAAATTTATCTGATACTAAAAAAACTTTAGCTCTTACATTAATTAATTATCAACAAAAACATAATAAAAAAATTAAATTTACAAAAATTGATACAATAAATACAAATTCATGGTCTGCACATAGTGCTTTAAAAAATACGATTGATTTTGAAACATCTATAAATAATTCATTACAAAAATTACATAATTATTCAACTAAACTTAATAATCACAATTTAAGTAATTTTTTACAAACTTCAATAATAAATTCACAACTTGATTTAATTAGACAATTGAATATATTATCTACACAATTGAAAGTATGTGGTCAAGGAGCAGGTTTATATATTTTTGATCAAAACTTATTAAAAAAATATTAAAAATTATAATATAATAAATATTAATAAATGAAGAAAGCTTCTTGTACATTGTTAATAGATAAACTTAATAAAAAATTTCTATCAGTTTCATTAAAAGATGATAAAACTGATGCTAATTTACCTGGTGGAAAAGTTGAACCAAACGAAACACATAAACAAGCAGCAATAAGAGAACTAAAAGAAGAAACAGGATTAAATATTTTAGAAAAAGATTTAATCAAATTTCAAGAAGAAATTGAAGAAGAATATAATGTAATTACATATTTAGTATTAAAATGGTCTGGTGAAATTTATACAGAAGAAGAAGGTGTTGTAAAATGGTTGCCATTTATTTTTTTAACAAAATCTAAAAAATGGAAAAGATATAATACAAATTTATATACTAAATTGGCGGACGAACATTATATCTAATATTATCCGATATGCTCAAATGACCTGTAAATTTAAATATTAATTCACATATGTCATAACACGGTATTAATTTATATAATAATGAATAAACATTATCTCGATATAGTAAATTAGACATGATTAATACTGTATAAAAAGAAACAGATTCATCTGGCATATTTTTATCTCTTTCAAGTAAATCACGAATTAAAATATACCGTTTATTAAGATAATTTAATTTATGAATATATGATGTGGAATATTTTTTTAAAATTGTTACTTCCATTATATACAATTTTAAAAATATATTAAATTTTAATTTTCCTTTAACAACATTTCGATTCTTTTTTTGTCTCTTTAAAATATTTTTCAGAAACTTTAAAACCTTTTGTTCCTTGAATAATATTTCCCTTATCATATTCCCTTTTAATCAATTTTGCAATATCTGTAAATATATCGGAAATTTTGTTATCTGATTTAGCACTTACTTCATAAAAAGGTATATTATATAAGTTAGCCATTTTTTTTCCTTCTTTTTTAGATACTTGACGCATATAATCATTATCAATCTTATTTCCAATAAGAACTTTAAATAATAAATTATTAGGCGCATTTTGATTTAAAGTACCAATCCATCTAGGTATGCGAATAAAAGACATTCTCTGTGTAATATCATAAATAAGAAAAGCACTTATAGCATCTCGATAATAAGATCTGGTTATTGACCGAAAACGTTCTTGACCAGCTGTATCCCATATTTCAATTCTTATTTTTTTATTATCTATATTTATTATCTTATATTTATATTCAACTCCAATTGTAACGTCACTTATACATATAAAATATTTATTTATATATCTTTCAATTAATGATGTTTTACCAACACCAGATTCACCGACAAGAATAAATTTAAATGCATAATCATAACTTTCCATTATTAGAACGTTATTATATAACAATGTTTTTTCTACATATTAAAAACTTTCTATTTTAAGATTTAATGTGTATCACCATTATTGTTTAATACAGGAGATTCATTAGTAGAACGCGTCTTAGTTCCAACAAACTTCCAATTATGATGACAATTAGCACATACAATTACAATACTCAAATTTTTACATTGATAATATGCATTACTTCCCTCTGTTTTACATTTTGAACATTTAGTATTCATTCGTGGATATGTTGGATCTTCATTCATATATTGATGATTTATATGAGGATGACTATCACTTTTTTTATATTTTTTTTTAAAGATACAAGTATCAATAGTTTCTTTTTGATAATTACATAATTTACAATAACTAAAGATTTTTCTTTGTTCGGTATCCTCCTTAATATATAAATAATTATTACAATTTTTACAAAACTCCATAATTATGTTTTAATAATAATTAATATATTTCAATTTTTATTTACTTATAAAACTGCTGCTGGAACATCTTCGCGACTATCTTCGTAATTATCAAATCTTCCTAAATCATTATAATCATCAAATATCGCACGAGGTTTCTTAAATTTTAAAATAACCATAATAGATATTTGTAAAATAGCACCAACAATATATGGAATCATTAATACTACTTTTTCACCATTTATAACACTTTGATATATTACGGTTAATATACAACCACTTGTATTAATACTTAATGTTATTAGTGATAACGAACTAGTTACTATTGTTGTTGTATAAGATTCTATTACTTGCGGTATCCATTGTAACACACTCATTACGGCAGATGTAGAAAACATTATATCAATAAATATAGTAGATTGCGGTATAATAATTGATACTGTTCCAAAACAAATAAATACTATCCAAGATAAACAAAATAATATAAATGTATATTTATAATCTTGAACATCCATGTCACTAAAATAAGCAAATTCCAATAATCTATTAGAATTAGAATTAGGCTTTTTTGTATGATACATATATATTAATAAATAAGACAACCAACAAATACAAACAACAATTAATTGAGATACATCCAATCCAATTGTAAAAGAACTCAATTCATCTAAATTTAATAAAATTGAGGCATACATTGTTAATATTGAACTTATTACTCCCATTACTAAACTGGAAATATTAATTCCATCTATCGATTTATTTACTATTATTTTATGAAATTGAATTCCATATGAAATAATAGTACCAATAATTAATAAAAATCCGACGACTCCTGATAATGAACTATTCATTTAAATTAAATATAAATTGTAATTGTTATATAATTGTTAAATTATTTTATTATTATAACTTATAATAAGAGTTATGACATTACAATCTTTAGATAATAAAGTTATAGAAGAATTTGGATTTATTGGTAATATTGCTGCACTTACAAAGAAAATAGCAAAAAGAGTAACATCAAATGTTACAAAAGCAGCATCAACAAATCAAAAAGCATGGAAACCGCCAGCATCACAAAAAACAAAAACTGATGATAGCGATTCCGCATTTGGAATACCAGGATTAGACTCAATCCTTGGTCCAATAAAAGAATTTTTTGAAAATCTCATAAGTAATATGAAAAGTAAAATTGGAGGAGCATTAAATAAAATTGTAAATATCAAAGAAACAATAGTTGATAAATTAAGTGGTCTTTTTGATCCACTTGTTAAAAAATTTGAAGGACCATTGCAAAATATAATGATAGCTGGAGCATTATTAGTATTTATTACTATCTTAGGACAAGTAATTGTCCCAATATTTTCATATTTAATGCCAGTAGATTGTCCAAAATGTTCTTGTCCATCTTGCCCCCCTAAATTGCCAACTGTCTAAATTTAAAAATATATTAAACATTTAATAATAAAAAAAATTATATTAAAAATGATTGGATGTATTAAAATTTTTATATTTACAATCACAATTTTTTTTATTATTAATTATATGATTTTTGAAAATATTGTACCAAAACAATTAGTATTTAATTATTTACTTGAAAAATTTGATCTTAAAATGCCAGTTTTTCCAAATATTCCAAAAACAATTATTCTAGAAAATAATGACGAAATTTATTTTAATAAATTTAAATTTACTCATTTTAATCAATCACAACATGAAATGATAAATGAAGATAATTTATTACAAAATATACAAATATTTAATAATAATTTGCAAAAAATACAAGGATTAAATTTAAATATTATTTATAATTGTATTATTCTTATTCTTTCAGTTATATTTGGAATATTTTTAAATGTAATCAGTGAAAGTGTTAAATTAATATATCCATTAGAAAGTACAAATCGTAAAATAGATATACATATAATAAACTATAATAATTTTACAGAATTATTAAGAGAAAGACTAGATGGTATAAATGAACGTTTTGATCATAATAATAGTAGATTTGAAAATTTACAAAATCAAATAGAATTTTTACAAAATCAAATTAACAACTTTGACAAGAACAAGTTGGACACCCTCTAGGAAAAAAATATTTAATTAAATTAAATATACATCCAAATAATGATATAGCATTCAATGCTAAAAGTCCATAAAATATATATTGAAATGATTGCATAATTCTTTTTTCAACTCCCTCCCATATTTCTTTAATTTTATCGTAAATATAATCTTTTATATTAACAATATTATTTACTCTATCTTCTATTAATTTTTTAACTGATTCCAATCTACTACCCATAAATGATGATAAACCATTTTTTAAACGTTTAATAAAATTAACTAATTTATCTTTTAATCCATTAAAAATATTTAAAAATTTATCTTTTACTTCCATGACCCCATCTGAAATACTTCCTATAAATTTACTTCCGCCATCAAGAACTTTATTTCCAATATTTACTGATAAATTAGAAATTGATGAAGAAGCATCTTTTACGGGATTTACTATCTTATCATTTACCCAACCAGTTACTTTATTTTTGATATCTGAAATAAAATTAAAATGTTCTATATTTTTATTTTGAAGTGTAAATAAAAAAAGAAACGGTATTATAATTGCTAAAACTATTGCGGAATATGAATTCATTTAAACTATATATTATTAATATAATAGGATATAAAATTTTTGTTTTATTTTTAATCACAAGTACAAGAACATTCAAGACATTTTACGGGAGATACAAGATAACTAAATATACTAAAACTATTAAGAGCAATTCCACAAACTAAAAATCCTAATGTTATATAATAACCAGTTTGTAACATATCTGGGATACCAGTTGCATTAATAGCAATTTCCCAAACTTTTTTTAATTTATCAGTTACAAAACCTAAAGTTTTATTCAAAATAGGTGAAATTTTATCCATTACAAATGTTTTTACAAAATTTAATTTATTTCCTATAAATGGTTGTAATTTATCTTTAATAAAATTCACCATTGTAGTAACTATATTTTTAATAGTGTTGTAAACTTTTTTGAAAATATCTTTTGCTTTTTCTATTAAATCTTTAACAAAAGAAATTGGTTTTTCCAAAATTTCTAATATTTTATTTTTAGCCTTTTCAGGCAAACCTGAAATTTTATTCTTAATTTCATTTATTTTATTTAATAAATTATTATTAATCCAATCTTTAATAGGATTGAAAACATCATCTATACTTGGGAGAACATCTGCTACAGCACCTACTGCTTTTTTTCCACCTGATACTATGGCACCTCCTACTGCTTTTCCACCTGATACTACGGTATTTCCTGCTTTCTTTAAGTATCCCAACAAACCAAACCCTTCAACTTTTTTATTAAGAACTAATGCATAATATCCAAGAAGTAATAATACTATAACCAAAATTATAATCTGATATGTTTCTGCTATATTTATCATATGTATCTATTATATATTATAACAAATATATTTATGATAATATCAATTACTTACAAAGAAGGATAAAATTCCCATTTAAGCATTTTTGTAATACCTTTCCAAATAACATCTTGTTGATAAAGTTTTTCACGACTTTTTAGAAGAGGGAAATATGGAATGTATTCATCTTCTCCCAATAATTCTAAAAATTTCCGTATAACATATGAATAACTTAAAAAATTTTTTCTATTTTTTGGACAACATTCAGAAAAAGGTTTTTGAATTTCTTTAAACATTAGCCTCATTCTTTCTTCTAATTCACGACTTAATACTGGTGGCGGTAATCCGTTTAATTTATTTATAATATGATGAATGTGTTCATAATATTTATTTAAATTTAATCTTTTTAAGATTTGTCTCATTTTTACATGATTTAATTTTGACATATCTTTTATTCTCTCTTTCTTTATTTCACACAAAATTTGGTCGTAGACATCTTGAGGTATATTTGTCGATTCTTTTGCTTGGCAGCAAATCCGACTTTAAAAGCCCCTTCAAGGTTCGACTGACAAAAGTCTCCCAAAAAGGATTAGATTTCTCTAATGGCTGGACTATATCTTAAGCCAATTATTGGAAATAACTAATTTCCTATGACCCACAAACATTTAGTCTCTGAACCTTTTCCATATCCTAGTTAAAAACAGATGTAGGAACTTGGCTGCGGATTATCCATTTCATCCTTTAATATAAAGGAATTATCTTTAACGTTTTTACTTTACACAAGGTCATTACCCCGTCCATCATATAGTTTCCTACATGACTTAGTAGTTAAAGCTTTAGGAAGTTCCCGCAATTTGAATGTGTTGCACAATATAGAATACTAATTGTCATTTTCTTCTATTTGTACTAGCAATTTGGGTATTAGTAAAAATAATAACAGTATCCTTCACCTTTACCTATATACCATACTGCTAGTATATAGAGTGTTGCTATTTCAATCCCAAAATTGAACTGACTTATCCCGTTTATCCAGTCGATATTAATTACCGACTTCATATATTCAGGTTTTAGAAAACTTTGTATATGATCTGGATTTCTCCAGCGGACCGACTGTATCTTAAGCCACTTCTGGTTAGTTAGACCATCATTAGTGACCAACACCCGTTCAGTCTGTGAGCCCCCAGCATAGAACTTACTATTACGTTCCTTAGCTAGTTAGGTGGCGGATTACCAATTTCATCCTAATTTAGGAATCATCTCTAATATTTTTACTATGAGCGACGCTATTAACGTGCCTATTATTTATAGTTTCCTATAAATAAGGAGTAATTAGAGCTTTATGGTTTCCCCGAACCTCAAGGTGTTTTGCCGAATATAGATTACTAATCTAGTATATTCATCTATACCGACTAGCCAGTTAGAAATTCTATAAAAAAAACAATAGAATACAGTATTTTCCACTATTTATCCTAAATATAATACTGTAATATTTAGGTAGCTGGCTGTTACGAGCAGAAATTTTTTATTGATATTCTTTATTTTCTAATTGATTTTAAATATTATCGTTAAAAATAAATAAATATCGTATTTTAACTCGTTGAAATGATTTCGATAATACAACATTTGACATTCGTTAAAATAAACGGTGCTGTCGGAGTTTGTTGTATTTCCTTGTAAAATGATTTACAAGTCAATGCTTCCCATGTTTCAATTTTCAATTCACATGATCACATTGATATCGCTCGGAAATGGAGTTACCCAAACTTGCGATAGTCTAGACTGTACATTAAGCAATAATATTTAATATTATCACCGACAAGTGACCCAGTCGTTAGCGATTACCAGATAAATCTGGTCACCGACGGTCTTGACCTATTTTGATTTGCCAACCAAAACACATCTTTGACCGTTTTCACTTATCTCGCCTTGAATATATATCATTCGCACATGAATTGTCATTCACGTTATATTTAACCACTTATTTAATATAAATAGTACGATTAAATACAGACTAACAGCAATCAACTATGTTAATTCATAGTTAAACTAATAAAAATTCTATAGTTTGGTGCGTTGCCACCCCAATTCTGTTTTTGGACAATTATTATAATATTTTGAATATTATAATTAAGTTTAGAGTTCTCACACTCTTCACAATTATTTATCCGTTTGTAAGCAAAATATGAAATTTCACTAGGAGGTTCTTTATACGAAGGTCTTTCACTATCAATAACAGTAAAAGCAGCTTCACCACATTTTTGACATACATATAATGCTTCAGCATGTATAAGAGTTTTTTCACAATCACATTTATAACAATAAGATTCATTTTCATTGTATTCATATTTGCCAGAATAATTTTCATCAATAATTGATAAATATTCGTCAAGTAGATCAGAACGATTAAATTTATTAGTTTTATTAACAAATTTTGTCATGTTTTGATTATCTTTTTTGGCACAATTAAAAAAATTAACAGTTTTTTTTTCTTTTTTACCCTTTTTCTTTTTTTCGTTTATTGAAACTTTATTATAATATTTCGATATCAAATCTAATGTATCAAGATAATAATCGATTTTGTCGGTACCATTCTTAATTTCGTCAATTTCCTTCTCTAAAGCGACAATTTTATCTTTTAATTCAAACTTTTTTTCAATATCATCATCGGTTATAGATGTGTTTGCACTCTTACAAAGTGTTTTATATTCTTCTTGTAATGTGAAAAGATTAATTTCTTTTTTAGGAAGAGATTTTTCTAAAGAGTTAAATTTATTTATTACCTCTTTATGTTTTCTATCTAATGTGATAGAATTGTGTCCTTTCCTTTTTTTTTCACTAAATTTAAAAGAATTTGACATATTGGTAGTACTACTACGTTAAATATTTTAATTCTTATGAAGGTAACATACACTATAAACAAAATAAATATCAAAAAACGCAGGAGGATATATTTAATCATCAGAATCGGAACATATCGCTAAACCACTGAATACAATCTCTTGAACTTTTTTACGTTTTCGTATCTTTAATCCTTCTGTTTGCTTGATATCTTTCAATTTAATGTCTTTATAATTTTCTTTGACAACGTCAAAAACATCTATGTGATATTCTTGTCGTTTATAAAATCGTTGTCTATACGTCCCTTGATTTATAAATATTGAAAAATTGTCGGCAATATCAATAACTATAGGGGTAAAACCCGTATTTGCTCTTAAAATACGACCAACAACTTGTTCAACTTCCTTTCTTGGACAAGCCATTAATAAAGTATTTAATGTAGGAATATCTGTTCCTTCTGCTACTAAATTATAAGTTCCATAAATTACATCACATTTTGAAGATTCTTCTAATTGAGCTTTTTTCATACCACCCATATAATATCCAGTTGTTATAGGAACTTCCTCTCCATCAACAATTTTAGTATAGTTAAAACTATCAAAATTCTCTTTCATACTCTTTAAATGAATTTTTCTAGATGATAATACCAATATTTGTCTTCCTTGTTGTGCAAATAGTTTTAATTGAAACCTGATAAATTTCAATCTTCTTTTACAAGATATAATTAAGTCTACCATTTTAGGAATATCATACGCATCATTTCTACAAGTACGAGCATTGTATCTTCGTATTTCTCTAAAATGTGTGTTTGTATAATTAATAAATTTAACAATAACTTCTTGCCCTCCTCTCTTTTCTATTAAATCATTTCCTATATAGCCCAAATGCCAATAAAAAACCTTCTCTAATTTATCATTTCTTGTTGGTGTAGCACTCAATCCCAAAAAATACTTTGTAGCCACGATCGGTAAAGCTCGTGAAAATGTTGGTGCCCCGAGATGATGACAATTAGAAACAACAATTCCTTGATGTGGATTTCCAGATTTTGTACCACAAACTACAAAATTATGATTGTCTTTAACCTCAATATCATAAACATATGGTTTAGTTTGTCTATTATTACCTTTATGAATATAAGATTTTACATAATTTACTCTCGCATATCCATAATCTAAAAATTTACTATCCCACGAATAACGCCATTCTTGTATATCATCATGAATTTTATATAGCATATTATCAATCGAAATATAAGGAGAAATTATTTGTTTTAATTTAATTATACCATCTTTATTAAAACGTATATAGTGATATCCTTTTTTACGATTATCAAAACTAAGACAACAAGGAATATCAAATACATTATTTAAAGTTTCTATTATTCGTATTTGACTATCATAATCAAATGAATGAGTTGATAAATGACCACCATTTCCTCTTTGGTTGATAGAACCATCATCTAAAAACCAAATTGATAATCCTCTCGGATCTAATTTATCTAAAACCCATTGAGGACATGTGTAAGCAGTTTTCGGAAAAATATACTTTTTATCAATATCAATAATTTTAGTATGAAAACGAAATGCTTCTTTTTGAGAATAACCATTTTTTTCAATATAATTTAATTCTTTAATACCAAACATATTTGCTTTCCATTTACAATAATCATATTGTTTTTTTCCATGTATAATAGATAATCTAATACGATTTTTACCATTAATTCTTCTAATACAACCATCTCCTAAAAATGAACCTAATAAAATTTGTTCTTGATCTTCATTTAATCCTTGAGATATATAGTTAAAATCAGTATTCTCATTAGCATCATAATAAGAAATTAGTAAATCACCTTCGGTCAAATCTTTTGCTTTCATATATCCGTGTGATGTTAATATTTTATGTTCGGGAGTACATTTCATGATTTTTTTACTACATTTTATTTCTACTAAATCTGTCCTTTCTTTTCTCCATGCATGAGTTAATGATTTATATTCAAAATTTTTGGTCAATTGGTTATAGGACAAAATTTTTGGTATTTCTTTACCTTTTACCCACATTTCATATAAAGTTCCTATTAATGAATAACCATTTTCAGTTATAATAGAAGTATTAAATGGAAAACATTCATCCACGACTGATAAACCGAATTGGTCAAAAAATCCACGAGGAAATACTCTATTTTCACTTACCAGTGTTTGAAGCATAGCAATAACAATATCTTTATCTTCTACATCACATTTTGGACCTTTTATAATACCAACCCTAGCACCTGGAACAAATTGTTCTATTCGTTCTATCCATTGTGTTAATAAAACAGATGTGTGAACAACTATGAGTGTTTTTTGTGCTAATTTCGTCATAATATATAGAGCACAGAACGTATTATGCGTAACTGTAAAATCGCCAAGAAGAAATCTTCTATTTCCATCAATTTGAAAACCATAATAATCACCAACTTCTAATTTTTCAACAGTTATTAAGGAATGTAAAGGATTTTTTATTTGTTTTCTTGGTTGGCATTTCTTTCTGTCAATAATAACTGGTATTTCTTCCAATCCATATCCACCTATAGTAGTTGTATAATATAGTCTTTTCTCTTTATTTTTACCATTAGTACAACTTTTCCAAACTTCTCTTTTATGAGCATAAAATCCTAATGATAAACATAAATAAACAATATCATCTAATAATTGTTCATTTTTTTGAGTAATTGAATACATATTATGATAATGATAACCATCACTATCAAGTAATCCTGCTAATAATTTCAATCTATTTTCTCTTGAATTACATTTATAAATATGTGGTATGTGTTTATTTTTTAGTAAATTATATTTTCTCAAATAATTTTTAAATTCGCATTTTCGAAATGAGTAATGTAAGCTATGTCTACATTTAGCAGAATCTTTACCTTGATGTACATAACCACCTAATTGTTTGATATATTTTTGAAAATATTCAACAACTTCATCATCTTGTGTTGTAATTTGAGCATCACCAGAAGTACCATCGCCTAACCAATATCCTAAAGCATATGGTTCCATATCAACTTCTTTTTCTGGAAATTCTACAGAAACTTTATAACCACAAATAGGACTTCCTTTACCATGATAAGATTTTGGTAAATTTAAATACTCTTTTAATGGAATATCAAATGTATTATTTTTATCACCAAATCTATTTTTTGTAGAACATTTTAAAGATAAAATATGTGATTCATTTACAATATATGGATTTCCTCTTTTTGGAATAATTTTATATAGTTGTTCTTTTCCATTACATATAGATAAAACATTTCTATGTTTAGAATCATCACCCATTAATTTATCACCAACTTTAACATCTTGAACCATTTTAATTTTGCCGTCATACATCAGTATAGGCGTATCTTTACCCACGCACTTCCCTAGTCCACATGGGATACTAATAATAGTCCCACCACCATATAGTTTATGTTTTACAATGCTTTTTTTATTTTTCACAGATTTAACAATAAATTTATCAAATGGATTTTGAAGAATAGATAAAGCTCTTTTAATTATAGGTCTTTGTATAGGACGTGGTTCAAAAACACATTTTAAATTTATAGGTTCTCCGTCACATATATCAATTTTTTTGGGTGGTCCTAAATTTTCTAATCCCCAATATCTTGGTAAATATAATTTATCAGAACTTTCATAAAATACAGGAAATTCTTCAGCAAAATGAGCAAAATCTCTATGAACAACAGGTTTGACAGTTAGCTGATTTTTAATCTTCAGAATTTCTTTCTCACTAAAATCTTTTTTTTTTATAATATAGCCTTTTCGAGTTAAAATAGTACCTTTTCTCGCAGTTTTATCAAAAAAGTCAAGCATATTAAAATATATATATAGCAAGTGTAAATATATTATAATACATAATCTTTCTATTTTAATATAGTTTTTGATTTATTTTAGTTAATAAATATTATTTATATCTGTTCTAAAAAAAAAATTTCTTTCATAATATTATATAAATTAACTACTATGTTGAATCAATTAGAATCATTTGTAAACAAATCTCTTTCATTTTTAGATAACCCATATGCCAAAAACATTATCAAAATGCTTCTTGTCCTTTACGCAGGACTTGCCGCCCCAAGATTACCATCATTCCTCGCAAGCCTTTTCAACAATGCTTTATTCAGAATTGTAGTACTTTTCCTTATTGCTTACTTAGGACTTAAAGATACCACTATTGCTTTACTTTCCGCAGTTGCCTTCACTCTTTCCATTATTTTCTTAAAGAAAGCAGAAACTACCAACTCTATCTATGGTGCTTTACAAGCTGCCGTTGATACTCCACAAGAATGGATCAACGATATTGTTGATGATACCCAAAAAGTAATTGATGATGCTGTAGATACCGTCCAATCTGGTCTTGGTATTGATGAATCTGAAATTTCCGGCGTAATTGACTCCGCACAAGCAGGTTTTGATTCTCTTGTAGATGGAGCACAAAAAGGATTTAACAGCTTAGTAGATGGTGTCCAAGGAATTATCCCAGGTGGTGATGCTGCACCAGTTGCCGCAGCAGTAGAAGATGCTTCTGAAGCATATGATGTCCCAGCCGAAACTGAAGAAGCCGCACCAGCCTCAATTGGAGGATATGATGGAGGCTCTTTCGGAGCTGCTTTGTAAATAAATTTACAAAATAATATAGTAAGTAAATCTCTTTTTTTATAAAAATAAAAAAAACAAAATATAAATATTAGATATTAATATATATATGATGTTTTCAAATGAGATATTAACAAATATACTACTTGTTGTAATATGTATTACATTATCTTATATTTTGGGAATGACTATTGTAAAAGTTATAGATAAAAGACTTAGTCATTTCGAAATTAAAATGCCAAAACAAAATATTATAGTCAAGTTAAATGATCAATATGATTCTAGTTTTAAATCAGTTATACCTAAAAAAAAAGTTATAGTAAAAAAACCCAAAAAAGAAACTTATACTGATATAGAACCAGTTATAGATAATCCAGAAATAACTCAAGAAACCTCGAACAATGAAGGTGATATTGAAAATTTCTTTGACGGAATTAATTATCAAAATAAAAGCATGAATAGAACTCCAGATATAATAGAAAATTTTACAAATGACATTGTACAAGAAAATTTTTATGACGATTCTACATATACAAACGGATTAGAAAAATTTGGGAATATTAATCACAACCCAGATGATAACACAAGTAGAATAAGTGTTTATACAAATTGGTTAAAAACAAATAAAAAAAATTACCATAGTTTACCAAAAATTCATATTAAAAATTTAATGAAAGTATTAAAAGGAAAAGAACTTGCTGATAAAGATGTTCCAGAAAGTTTTGTTATTGTACGCGAAGGTGAAGAAAATGTTGAAAAAACAATACCTCAATCTAGTTGCGGTTGTGGAAATTAATTTAACTACTAATTTCAGTAGTTAATAAAAAATTTTTTAATAATTGCTTACCAAAATTTGTCCCAATCGATTCAGGATGAAATTGTAATCCATATATATCATATTTTTTGTGTTTAATCCCCATAATAATATTATTTGATGTTTCTGAAATAATTTCTATAACATCAGGTACATTATCAGTATCACCGACTAATGAATGATATCGCATCGCACAAAATGGATTTGGTATCTTATTAAATAATTTATCACCATTATGTTTCATATTTGATGTCTTCCCATGCATTATTTCACTACATATTTTAATATTACCACCAAAATATGTATATATACACTCATGCCCTAAACAAATACCTAAAACTGGGATTTTTCCTTTACATTTGTCTAATATTTCCTTATAATTACTAGTTTCATTTGGACTTTTTGGTCCAGGTCCCAAAATAATATGAGTGTAATCTAAACACTCATCTACATCAATCTTATCATTCCTAATTACATCTACATTGTTAACTATTTCTGATACATATTGATAAATATTATATGTAAAACTACAATAATTATCAATTAACAAAATTCGTGTATCTTCCCTAATATCTCTTTTTAAATCCAACATTTCAGCATTAGATACAGCCTTTTTTACACTATTCATCTTATGAACAGTTTCGTAAAATTCAGTTTTTGGATCAGAATCAAATACTATACCACCACCTGCTTGTAAATAGACTGTACTATCTTTATATAAAATTGTTCGTATTCCTATACACATATCCAATGTTTCATCATAATTGATAAAACCAATGCCACCACCATAAAAATTTCTACGTTCTGTTTCAACTTCCGAAATATTTTGCATTGCACAAATCTTAGGAGCACCAGACAAAGTTCCTGCAGGAAATATTGCTTGTAAAGCATCTAAATAATCATATTCATCTTTTATTATTCCCGAAACCTGAGAACATATGTGCATTACATTTGAAAAGTATTTCACTTCTTGATACTCATCTATCGTAATAGAAGCAGGCTTACTAATCTTTCCTATATCATTTCTAGCCAAATCGACTAACATTATATGCTCACTAATCTCCTTGTCATCATTTATTAAATCTTCCTCATTTATTAAATCTTCCTCTTCATCTTTTCCACGAGGTCTAGTTCCGGCAATTGGACATGTAGTAATTTTATTATCTTTTACTTTTAATAATAACTCTGGAGAAGCACCTATTAAAAAAAAATTCTTAAATTTTAAAATAAATCTGTATGGACTATTTTTACCAATTTTCATTAATTCATCAAATATATCATAGGGAAGAGCAGATGAATATTTATACATTTTTCTAGAAGGAACCACTTGAATGAAATCGCCACGATATATTCTACCTTTTAATTTTTTAACCTTTTTAATAAATTCTACCTTATTACAATTAGTTTGCCATTTGTCAGAAATATTATCCTGACTTAAAATTCTTTTCCATTTTATTTCCTCATCACTATTAATAAATTTTTCTAAATCGTCTATTAATTTAATTGATTTATCATAATTATCAGTAATATTTTCTCCTAAATTACAAACAGCACATAACTTAACTTTTTTTCTTTTATAATCAATTTCTATAAAAGAATGATATAAACAAAATATATTTATAGGAATATTTGTTGGATTATTATAATTAGATTTTACACTCTCTTCTATACTGCTAATATTTTCATACCCATAATACCCTAAATATCCTCCTATAAAAATAGGATATTTAATATCTTCAACTCTATAAAATTTTTTCTTAAAATTTTCACGAATATTATCAGATGGTTCTTCATCGGTATTAATAACATGTTTTGGATTATATCCAATAATAGTTTTATCGTTTATGCTAAAACGACAAAAAAAATCATAATTAATTACCTTTTTTAAATTTGTATCATAAATTTCATTATAATCAATCTCCTTAAAAATAAGAGTAATATATCCATTATTAGATATATTCAAGTTCTTCAGTCTTGATAATGATGGCTCATAAAACATAAATAAATATACTTATTAAATATATTTATTTATGATTATTATATTTATTTCTTTTCTTAGCCTAATTCTAAAGTATAATTATATTCAAATGATATCCAAAAAAATAAAATACTTAATCCAGTCAAAATATGCCAATAATGATGAAGTGGTCTTATTTTTTTTTTATCAATTATCCAAAAAATTTTCCCAATAATTAAAGACAATAAACCAAATATTGAATATTTATCAAATTTTAAACCATTATAAATATTAGCGTATCCCATAAATCCAATATTCAATCCAATAGCCATCATAAAAATAATATTAGCATATTTAATTATCTTATATTGGAAAAAATAAATCAAAATAATTAAGAGTGGAATTTTAAATGTCAAAAAATCAAGGATTCCTGTTATGTTAAAACTATGAGCAACTTGACATAATAATAATGTATAAACAGTCAATAACATACCAATTTGATCTATTATTTTAAATATTAAAATATGCTTCCCGTGCCAAAGTAAAGTTCCTAAACCTAAAATAAATATACTACAAACATATAAAATTTTTAAATTATCAAAAATATCGTCAATTGGATGACTCAATGTTAAAATAGTTACTGCTGTTAAAACATAAGCAAAACTAGTAAATGTATTCCACGGTTCAAAAACAGAAATACCACATAAATTACAAGTACAAAAACTTTCACAAAATAATTCCGAAGAATGAAATTTAGAAAACAAATTTCTTCCAGATAAATTTGGAATATACATCTATAATAATAAAATGATGAATATGTTTAAATCAAAAAATATTATTTATAATATTATATAAATATAATTTATAATATTATAATTATTATCATTGTTATACATGTCCATTCCCAAAATAACAAATTCAATATTAAAGAACAACTTATCTGAATGTTCTGAAGAAAATATTATAAAAGCACTTGAAGATTTATTTGATCCAAATATTGATGATATTTTAAAAAGTTCATTTCTAACTACGATAAATTTTGCAAATGGAAATGACTATTCATTATTGATTAGTTATTTAACAAAAGTTTTAAAAAATATATCCGATCAATGTCCTCTTGATTTTCCAATTTATGATATTGTTGGAACTGGTGGAGATAAAAAAAATACATACAATATTTCGACACCTGCTTCAATAATATGTGCTGGATCTGGTATTAAAATGTGTAAACATGGAAATCGTTCAAGTACTTCTAATTCCGGAAGTGCTGATGTTTTAGAAAAATTAGGTGCCAATATTAATTTGAATTCAAGACAAATTCAAGAAGTTATGGAAAATAATAACTTTTGTTTTGTTTTTGCCCCTCAATTTTATAAAAAAATGAAACATATTATGCCTGTTAGAAGAACTTTTGGTATTAAAACAATCTTCAATTTTATTGGACCCTTGATAAACCCTACAAATCCAACAGGTTTATTAATTGGTGTTTCAAATACAGATAAAGCAGATATTATTGCTAGAACATTAGCTGTAAATCCAGAAACAAATGTTATGCTAGTTCATAGTAATGGTATTGATAAAATATCTCCTTATCAAAAAACTAAATTTTGGAAAATAAAAGATCATATAATAGAAAAAGGAACAATTAAACCAAGTGAATTTGGCTTTAGAGAATCAAATTCCGAAAATTATTTTAAAGGTGGTACAAATGCTATGTCAAATGCTCAAACAATTTTAGAAATTTTAATGAATATTGAACAAGGACCAATTAAAGATTTTATATTAGTTCACTCTGCTACATTAGCAGTTTTAGCAAATTTAGTATCAACACCTGAAGAAGGTATGGCAATTATGCGAGAATCAATTGAAAGTGGTAAAGCATTAGAACAATTAAATAATTATGTCAGAATGAGTAACAAATACTCAAAAATTAATTTTTTAGATAGAATCATTAGTAGAAGAAAATTGGAATTAAATATTAAAATGAAAATGAATCGGATACAGACATTTGATTTTCTCGATACTGAAACTAGACCAATGAATTGTTATGAAATTTTAAAAAATAATTCTATTAATATAATTGGCGAAATTAAACGTTCTTCACCAAGTGAAGGTAATATTAACTCTGATATTAATATTAACGAAGTTGTTACAGATTACATTAATGGTAGTGTGACTGGCATTTCAATTCTTACTGAGAACGTCTGGTTTGGTGGTAGTCTTAAAGATATTAAATCAGTAAGAAATCAAATTGAAAATATACCAAATAGACCTTTTATTCTTAGAAAAGACTTTATTTTTTCTAGATATCAAGTTTTTGAAGCATACATTGCTGGTGCAGACACCTTATTACTAATAGCTTCATTAGAAAAACACATGATTGAATATGAAACAAGTTTAAAAGATTTAATTTTATTTTCACAGCATCTCGGTATGGAGCCGATTGTTGAAATTTATGATATAGATGAATTAGAACAATCTATTAATGCTAATGCTAAAATTATAGGTATAAATAATCGTAATCTAAAAACTTTTCAAGTAAATTTAAAAGTTTCAGAAAATATTATGAAATATGTTCATTCAAATTCTGAAAGATTTCAAGATATTGTTTTTATATCATTAAGTGGAATTTCGTGTAATAAGAATATACATAGATTAAAAAAATATAATATTAATAATTTTTTAATAGGAACTAGTTTAATGAGAGCAAATAACAAAACACAATTTTTAAAAAAACTTGTAGAATCTCCAGAAATTGAACCTAAAATGGTAAAAATTTGTGGAATTACACGTAGAAATGAATTAATTGCTACATTATCGGAAGGTGTAGACATGATAGGTATCATGTTTTATAAAAAATCAAGACGATACATAGGATCAAATAAAAAAGCAAAAGAATTTGTAGAAATAATAAAAAAAAATAATTGTAGAGCAGTTGGGGTATTTGTAAAACAAGATTTTGAAGAAATTAAAAATACTATATTAGAAACGGGTATTAATTTAATACAATTATATGGATATACAGATTATAGTATTATTGAACAATTAAAGGAGTTATGTTTGGTTGAAGTTATTTGGGTAATCAGTGTCAGAAATTATAATGAATTATGTAATGTTAAATATCCAAATGATTGTTATGCTATTTGCATTGATAAAAAGAAAGGAAATAATCTTGGAGGTACAGGTGAATCACTCAATTGGGATAAAATAAATTTTAATTTGTTTCCAAATGAAACAAAAATTATGATTGCTGGAGGAATTACTCCAGAAAATGTTCATTTATTAAAAGATAATGAATATATTCACGGAATTGACATGTCAACTGGTGTTGAAAGTAAGTGTGGAGATAATATTATTAAGGATAATTTAAAAGTTCGAAAGATTTGTAGAATCATTAAAAATAAATTACCAAGTTATTTCGGTCAATTCGGTGGTCAATTTACTGCCGAGATAATTATGCCTGCATTATTAGAATTAGAAGAGTCTTATTTAAAAACTCACGATAAAGAAGATTTTAAGAATTTATTAAAAAAATATAACAAATATGCAGGAAGAGAATCATTATTGTATAAAGCAGAAAATTTAACTGAATTTGTTAGAAAAATGGCTGATGATGGTAAAGGAGCAACCATTTGGTTAAAACGAGAGGATATGAACCATACTGGCAGTCACAAAATAAACAATTCTATCGGGCAGGCAGTACTTGCAAAATATTTAGGGAAAAAGAAAATCATCGCTGAGACCGGAGCTGGTCAGCATGGTGCAAGCGTGGCTACCGTATGTGCATTATTAGGATTAGACGGGAAAGTGTATATGGGAGAAAAAGATGTTAACCGTCAAAAGTTGAACGTATTTAAAATGCGAGCACTTGGAACTGAAGTTCATCCTGTAACTACAGGAAGTAAGACTTTAAATAGTGCTGTTAATGCTGCTTTACGAGAATGGTCTTCGTGCTCTTCTGATACTCATTATTTGATTGGTTCGGCTGTTGGTCCTCATCCATATCCAACTATTGTTCGAGATTTTCAATCTATTATCGGAAAGGAAGCGAAAAAACAATTTGCAAAACAACATGGAGGATTGCCAGATGTTGTGATGGCCTGTGTGGGGGGCGGTAGCAATTCACTCGGTCTATTTGACGCATTTGTAAATACAAGTGCTGAAATAATTGGTTGCGAAGCAGCAGGCTGTGCTAGTCTAAAAAATGGAACAATTGGATATTTACATGGTAGTAAAAGTTTAATTCTACAAAAGAAGGGGGGAAATATAGAGGAAACTCATAGTATATCTGCTGGATTAGACTACAGTGGTGTTAGCCCGATTTTAGCATTCTTAATCGATAATGGCAGAATGGAGGTGAAAGCAGTAAATGATGATGAATCATTGCAAGGTTTCGATATTCTTTGTAAAACCGAAGGTATAATACCAGCTCTAGAATCATCACATGTTGTATATCAGGCAATTCAAGAGGCTATGAAACGATCGAAATACCAAAATATAATCGTATGTTTGTCTGGCAGGGGTGAAAAGGACATAGAGCAAATCAATGAACATATGAATTTGGTGTAATATAGTTAAAATTGAATAAATATTTTAAATTCTATAAATATATGGTTACAAAAACTTGTAATACTTGTAATTTGACATTAGATATTAGTAATTTTGGAAAAACAGGAAAATGGTATCGTAAGAAATGTAAACATTGTAGGGAAAATGAACGTAAATGTGAACATGGAAAAAGAAAACAATATTGTATAAAAGGAAATTGTAATGGAAATGCTATCTGTGAACATGGACGATCAAAATCTGAATGTTATGAAGGTAATTGTATTGGAACTCGCCCTAGATGTGAACATGGGAGAAGACAAGATATGTGTCATGAAGGTGATTGTAATGGAAGTCAAATTTGTGAACATGGACGACTAAAGTATGATTGTAATAAAGGTAATTGTAATGGAAATGGTAGATGTGAACACGGAAAAGAGAAGAGATATTGTATTGAAGGTGATTGTAATGGAAGTGGAATATGCGAACACGGAAGAAGAAAAGCGGATTGTCCTGAATGTAATCCTAAAATTTTATGTAAACATGGTTCGCGAAAAAGCGATTGTCCTGTATGTAATCCTAAAATTTCATGTATTCATTGTAAACACACATCAGGAAAAAAAAGATACGTTGAATCCCTTGATAAAAAAGTTCGATGTTGTATTGGTTGTTTCTATTACTATTACCCCAATGATGAAATTCCAAGAAGATATAAAAAAAAACAGCATTATTTTAATGAAAAATTAATAGAAGAGTTTGGTGCTGATTTTTTTCAATATGATAAAAAAATCAAATGTGGTTGTTCAGGAAGAATGCCTGACTGGTTTATTGACTGCTTTAAGTATTCAATCATTATTGAATTAGATGAAGACCAACATAAATATAGATCTTGCGATGATAAAAGAATGATGGAATTATTTACTGATTTGGGTAATAGACCACTGGTTCTAATTCGTATCAATCCTGATAAATACAAAGGGAAAACAAAAAAAAGAAAAGGTTGTTTTGATTTTGATGAAAAAAATATTTTGATATGTCGTGAAAAAAAATTCTATAAAAGATTTAATACTCTAGTTGAAATGATTAGATATTATTTAAATAATGAGCCTGAAAAGGAAGTTACAATGCAAAAATTATTCTTTAATAAAAATTGATTTTTTTATACACTATTTAATTAACTAATTAAATAATACGAATTAAGTAATATTAATATGCGAATAACTAAATTTCACAGAAGAAATAAACCTTATACCAATGAGCAACTTGAAAAAATTTTTTATGAAGCTGGTTTTAAAATTGCTCCGATTGAAGTTGATTTGATTAGAGAATTTTCTCAGTTGAATGAAGTAGTTACAATCAGAGTACAAAAACGTTTTAACACCGATGTTAGTGATTTTAATTCTGATAATAATGATATTTATTATTATTCAATGGATTATTATTCATCAATATCATTTGTAGAAATTGAAAAACGTTTTAAATCATTTATATATGATATGACATTTGATGATTATAAGTTCATGTATGATAATGGATATTTGTCAGCGCTAGCTCAGTACAATTTTATTCCTGATTTTGTCTATGATGCTTTTCATAACAACGATGGGTTTTATCCACCTTTAGTTCATGATGCTGGAGATGAATATAATTTAGAGTGTTTTGCAAAATTAGCATATGCTTTTATGAAAGTAGCACAACATAAAGAATATTTTGGTTTTGAAGCAAAAGAAAAAAAAGGGGATATTACATTAACTTGTGGTTTATAAAATAAAATTGATTTTTCAATTACTTAATCAATTAAAATATATACTTATAATTAATACTTAAATTTAAGCAATGGGTAAAAAAAATAAAAAGGTATCTCCGCCTCGCGAATTCGAAACAACTGATGGAGATGAAACAATTAGATTTATTCTCGGTAGGAGCCAGGAGCAAAATGATATCATGGTGAGAAATGCTAAACGAGAAAATCAAAACTACTGGTGGTTTCATGCCGATAAAGTTCCGTCATGTCACGCAATTTTATTCACAGATAAGCCTAAATTAACTAAAAAAGAAATTCAAGATGTATCAAATAAAATACGAGATTATTCAAAATTAAAAAAAATGAATAGTGGATATGTAATTTATACAAAAATTAAAAATATTCATTTAACTGATATACCTGGAAGGGTTGTTCATGGATTGAATGTCGTAAAACGTTGTCAAGTAAAAAGGGAATTTAGGAAAAGGAAACCAGAAACGGAATTAGAATTAGATTAAATATTAAAAAAATAATATATTAAGGACTGGGTGTGAAAAAGAAATTAAAAACGATTTGTTGAAGATTTATGCAGATACCATTCTTGAACAAGCGAAACAAAGCGATACTCAACAAAGCGAAGTACTCAAGAACAGAACAATGCAAGTGAACAGAAGCCACAAGTTCTGCCTCTTCTTCAACACGAAGAAAGGCTGCCGAAAACAGGAAAGCTGCCGATTTCGGCATCTCCCGTTTGGCGAGTGCCAGTTTGGCAAGCACTGCAGAAATCCGATGTGCACGCGGCGGCATCCGCCCACCATGCCCCTGCCCACCCTGCCCCTGCCCCTGGCGATGCCGATGCCGATGCCGATGGCGATGCCGATGGCGATGCCGATGGCGATGCCGATGGCGATGCCGATGGCGATGCCGATGGCGATGCCGATGGCAGTGCAGCACAAGCCGCTCACGTCCGAGACGCTGCGGGCCGCGAAGCCGGACGAGAGGAATCAGCTGATTGGAGAGCGGCTGCACCCCAAGATCCAAGTGGTGGAGCCGCGCCTGGCGAAGAAGATCACCGGAATGCTGCTCGAGCTGGACAACGCCGAGCTGTTGGGGCTGCTGTCGGATCAGCGCGCGTTGATAAACAAGATCAACGAGGCCCTGGCGGTGCTCAAGGATCATCAGCGGAAACTGGTGGACAAGTGATGACAGATTTAGCCAGAAACCCGGGTGGCGTCCGGTATGTGTATATAACAACGATGATGTGACGCAACGAACCACTCACACATTGAAAAAAAAAAACGATGATGTGATGGAAAGAAAAGAA
>ERZ651768.78-NODE-78-length-69634-cov-3.870682_pt1 | contig 69634 bp, 57 predicted proteins | sample MGYA00514754_ERZ651768 | MGnify/ENA metagenome assembly ERZ651768
TTATTAATTGATTTTTACAATGAATTTCCTTACATAATTGAACCTTATCATTATAAATATGCATTGGCAACACAGTTGTACATTGAGATAGGTACAGAAAGATTTATTAATCGCGTTTTCTTTCTTTTCAATTACATATTCCCCCTAGATCCAAATAGCAAAAGGAAGATCAATAGACTAAAGAAAGAATTAAACAGATTATATCGGTTTTTTTATAATAAAATTATCAAAAGATTATTTTGGAAAGAGTAGTTCTATTTTACCCCCATATACCAAAAGATGCTCCATTAAAGGTCGCTGCAACATTGCGAACAAGATGGATTGGTCAAGGTCCAAAAGTTGATCAATTCGAACGATACTTCAGTAAAAGTTTAGCTAATAACTCGCCCTGTATTGCAGTTGGTTCGGGTACAGATGCCCTTCATTTAGCCTATATTTTAGCCGGAATAAAACCTGGTGATGAAGTAATCACTCCTGTTTTTACATGCACAGCCACGAATATCCCACTTTTATATCTTGGTGCAAAGATAAAGTTTGCTGATGTAGATGTAGATACATTAAATATAGATATTGATCATGTAAATGCACTTATTTCGGAAAAAACAAAAGCGATTATATGTGTTCACTATGGTGGTTTACCATGTGATATGGATGGCTTAATAAAATTATCTGAAAAATATCAAATCCCTATTATTCAAGATTCTGCACATGCAATTGGTGCAAAATTCAAAAATAAACATGTAGGAACATTTGGTGATACTGGTTGCTTTAGTTTCTATCCTACAAAAAATCTTGGGGCTATCGGCGACGGAGGAATCGTCGGAACCAACGATACGGTACTTGCTGACAAAATCCGCTGCTTGCGCAATGGGGGTCAGTCGTTGCCAAACCATCACGAGTCTATGGGTGTGAATTCTCGCCTTGATGAAATTCAAGCTGCAGTACTTCGAGCCAAACTGCCTTTCCTACGCCAATGGACTGAAAGACGAAGAAGCTTGGCAGCTTTTTATCGAACCAACCTCAATGAAACGAGCGTGCGGATACCAGCCGAAGTGGACGCAGGTCACGTCTATCATTTGTTTCCTGTCCATTCGACTGAACGAAACCGGCTTCAAGAATATTTAAAATCGAATGGAATCTACACCTTGATTCATTACCCAACCCCAATTCCACAACAACCGGCGTTCGCTACCTATAAAGTAGACTGCCCAACTGCGAACCGTCTCTGCAACGAACTGCTTTCATTGCCACTCCATCCAAATCTCACCGATAGCGAAATTCAGTTGGTGGCACTGACCGTGTCGCGATTTATGCCGACATCAGTCTAGATGGATAACGGTACGGCGAAGCATCAAAAGAAGTGCGCCAGCAGAACCGAGCGATGCTATACCCAGTAACAAACTGGTTGTCCCTGAAACGGTAGTCAAAAAAAATAAGTAGACCCACCAAAAATCAAGACTGTACGAAAATTGAGACGAATAATCACGCGCAAGTCCAACTGCTGGTTCTCGTGGCGGAGATGGATCAATACCGGTCAAAAACCGAACGTTCGCTGGAACGGCGACAGTTGCCGCCTTCAAATTAAGAGCGAACGACGAAGATGGCCATTGCCAGCGACGCACTTCACGCGTTTGATACCCAATCTCAGGCGTATTGCCAACTTTGGAAAAATCTACGAGTACACCTGGCAACTGCACCATAAAACTCAAAGCCAATCCAATTATGACGGCACGTCGCCTCATATCTCCAGTCGTACATGCGAACCATCGCACTAAAGGAAGACACAGCATAGGAGCTAATGGTAATAGGTACCTTGGTCCATACGACCGATCGGCATCCCAATGCTCAAGAGATGCATAAAAACAAAACATCACGAGGGAAACGCCTCCAAGCAAAATACCTAAATTTCGGTCGTGGCGTGTCAATTCGTATAAGGCAACTGCCCCCAGAATGAGCAACGGTGAGTACAGGAAGAGCGATCCACCAGGACTGAATAGCAAACCTAATGCGCCTTCGAAGAAGGAAGAGAATCCTGCCGTATGGTCACGCAGATACCCAGTATCAAAGACATTGCCAAACCGGATCCAGTTGTAATAACCAGTAATCACAACCGCGACAACTGCCGGCGTGGCCACCATAGAAATTTGCCTAAGCGCACGACGCCAATCCGGCCATGATTCGAGCACAAGCCATAATGCTATTGGTAACGAGATCAAAACAAGTTCATGACGTACAAGGAGTGCAACACCTATACCAACACCACTGAGCACTAGAGTGTGAACTTGGCGAGACCGAGCGCCGTGCCAAGCTGCATACACAGCCGCGAGGACACACAGTGTCGCTAGTGGGGCATTGAAACCAAACTTCGCGTAGGGCCAGAGCGCTGTCGCACAACCAAGAGAAAGCGCAGTCATAACTGACGGACCGCTGCGACCGGTAAGAGCAAAAGCGAACCAAAACATTAACCAGACCGAGATTGCTGCCGCAACCACACTACCGAGCGTCATCCCAGCCTTTCTGACAGACTCGGAACGACCAATGCTTCCTTCAGTAAAATGATCAGCAGCACGGCCGAGCATATAGAAAGGCACCGAGTACAGTGCATGACCGATTCCGTAAGGTGCGTAGTAACGCCTGTCAACGCCGCGATGAGCCTCCATACCAAAAACGTTGTATGGCAGGGCAACCGAATGCTCTTCGACGATCGCCTTAGTGACCTCGTAAGTCATGATGTCAGTTGCCATACTTCCACCGGTCGTAGCAGCATAAAGGCAGAGACTGAAAAGAAACACGAGCCGTGCGGCACGTTTTACAGCCCGCGATGCTTTCACTGGTGACGGGTTACGAGGAAGGATCATGGATTAGAATTTGAAAATGATCGAAGCGATCTGCGCACCATGTAAATCAGATAACTCGCGATCATCAAAGGAAAGATGCCTGCCATAACTGACAACCAAGCAGGAATCACTCCGAGATAATAGAGGTACAACCACCAAAAATCGAGACTAAAGACAAATTGCTGAGAAAAATCGCGCTGGGTTTCTTGACCGGATTGCACAACGGCTGGTGGGGTAGCTATTCCTATTAAATGCCCTACGTTTCGTGGAACACCTTTCAATGCAGACTTCACATTTAATACAAGCGGTGTGGCTTCCCATGAGTACCGACTCATTTGAATTGAATAGCCTGTGGTTTGTCTCGCGAAAGCATTTTGGATCTTGGAGTAATCGACAAGCACTCCTGGAAGTTGCACAAGCACACTCAGCGCGAGTGTTGTAAATAGAATACGGCGACGCACAGCACGCTGTCCTAACGGAAAAAGCACGGCAATAGGAACCGTTAGATACGGAAGCAGTGGCACCAAGTACCGAGGACCATAACTTTCGCCGCCGTCCCACTGATGCATCTTGGCGATCAATGAAGTGAGTATCAAGATTTGTAGGCCAAATAGTAAAGCCGTGGAACGATCTTGCATGGCAAGCCGTTTCAAGGCCAACAGGCCGACCAGGGTAATAGGAGCATAGAGAAAAAGTGCCCGACCCGGGCTCGCTAATAAACCATATAAACCCACAAAAAAGGAACTATCAAAACGGACGTTAGGATCCCGTAGTAGCCCTGTATCGAATGGATGACCGAACCGGCTTGCGTTGTACCACATCCACACACCCACTGCGAGTGCAAACGGTAAGCCAAATAGCACCAAACGCTTAAACATTAGTTGCCGGTCTCGCCTTGACTCTGCCACAAGCCAGATGAAGATCGGAATTATCATCACACCCATTTCGTGACGAGTCAGCAATGCCATGCCTTGAAGCGCACCTCCAGCCATCAGTACGTACGAGCGGTAGTCTCGAACACCTATCCAAGTACAAAGAGTCGCGCCTAACAAACAGCAGGTTGCCAAGGGTGCGTTAAACCCAAATTTTGAATACGGCCAAAGTATCGTGCCGAATGCAAGACTCAATGTCGCGACCAGAGCTCCTTCAAGCGAACCACTGAGCCGCCAGGCAAACAAGAAAGCTAGTGGCGCACAGAAAGCAGCAGCCACAGCACTTCCGAGGACAACAGCTGCTTTGTCGAGTGTTTCAGGTTTACCAATCTTGATGGCACTTAAAGATTGCAGCGCACGAGAGCCGAGATAAAACGGCAAGCTGAAAAGAGGATGCCCAATGCCAACCGGAGCATAGTACTGACCATCAACGCCTCGCTCCGCTTCAGTCGCTAACACGTCGTAAGACATCGCAAAAGATCCACGCTGTGCTAGATTCTTCGTTACTTCGAAACTTGCGAGATCCGTTGCAAAACTCCCGCCCGTCGTAACTGTATATACACACAAGGCAATTCCACACACCCACAACGCAATCTTGCGCACTTTTACCGGCTCATTGTCCCGATGATTCACATCAAACTCGGCCTGAAGCATACAGTTTGGACTCACATTACCATGTCCAGAAAAAGGCGCGGAACATGCTCGGATTAATTTGTTTACGATATAATCGCTGCGTCAGCGCTAAGGACCGCCGTTGTGTCTTACCTTTTAAACCTGCAACGTCTTGAACAACGACCAATTCGTACCATTATTGTAATTGCTGCAGTTCTGGCGTTCGCGTACATCCTAGCGATGACCTCATCACTGGGGTGGAACGACCAAATCATGAATGGTGATGCAATCCAGTATTACGCTTATTTACGATCATTAGTTTTTGATCGTGACGTCGACTTCATAAACGATTATCGCCTTTTATATGGCACATCAAACGCGTCAAATATTTGGTTATCCTCACGAACGCCAACCGGCCTGGCAGTCAATTTAATGTCGATAGGACCAGCTCTCCTCTGGCTCCCATTTTTCCTTATTGCGTGTGGACTAGTGGCTTTAGCACAGGTAATCGGATTCAGCATCCCGTTTGATGGCGTGGCGATGCCATTTCAACTTTCAGCTGGAATCGCTGGTCTCACGTACGGCGCGACAGGAATCTACCTCTGTTACAAAATCTGCAAGCAACTATACCCAAGACATGCAGCTTTATGGGCAACTCTCGTTGCCTGGCTCGCCACACCCACGATTTACTACAACCTCGTATCTCCAGCATACTCGCATGCTACTGCCCTATTTTCAGTCTCAATGTTCATATTCGTTTGGCTACGCACGATTGAAAACCGCAAGCTGACACGGTACGCGATGCTTGGAGCACTGGGTGGCTTAACGATGCTGGTGCGTTGGCAAGATGGAGTTCTTCTGCTCTTACCGACTTTCGAGCTTGTACATGAAATCGCACGAAAAAGAATCTCAATCAATCATGCAATGAGCCGTCTGATTGTGGTGGGTGCCGGAGCATTCGTGGTATTTCTTCCACAAATGATCGCCTGGCAGCAAATGTACGGCCAGCTGCTACTAACACCACAAGGTGAAGATTTCATGCGATGGGGAGCACCTCAGGTTACAGAGGTATTATTTTCGACCAAGCACGGTCTTTTTTCATGGACTCCTGCAATCATTCCAGCGGTAATCGGGCTAGCGTGTCTCGTTAGACAACACGGACTCGTAGGCTGGAGTAGCGTTGGGCTTATAACAACCACGATCTACATCAACGCGTCAGTTATTGATTGGTGGGCAGGTGAGGCCTTTGGTGCGCGCCGTTTCATTAGTATGACCCCCTTATTCGCGCTTGGTTTGACGGCTCTTATCAGCGGGCTGGATTGGCGCCAATGGCAGGCTCGGATTCGGGCAGTCGCTATTTTTCTTATCGTGTCGAATATGCTGTTTCTGACACAGTACCAACTGTCTATGCACGGTTACGATGAACTTGCTCCTTACCCGACTACGGTAAAACAAATCCTCGTTGATCGTTTTCTTCTGCCAATCCAGCTGTTATCCCACTGGACTAGACAGTAGAGCGCTTGTGCTGGAATGCAGAAATATCTACCTTACAAAGTCCTGTTACACACAAAACCGCCACGGTTGCAGATGAACTAGTCCTATGTCAGGTTTCCGAGGCGTAGCCTGTTACCGGTTGGTCCGTACCCCCGCCACTAGTAGCCACTTCGGCTGCGCCCAGAGAACGCCTGGCACCCGCCACCCACGGTCATCCAGTGCGGCCAAGGACCCAAAGAGCGTGTGATAGAGGGTGTTCGGATAGCGGCGTCCGCGTCGTCTCGTCAGGAGCCACCACGCGCGCTCGAACAGGCTGACTATTGCGAGCTCGTCGGGCACCCGGTCGAATGTGACGACGCGGCACTGGCAGACGTGCCGCTGGTAGAGCGCCACAAGGCGGTCGGTTGTGACACAACCCAGCCACTCCTGTTCGCGTCCCGATTCCCGAAGTGCGAGGAAGTCAGGTCGTTCGTAGATGTCGCGGTTGTCGAGATTTGGCACCACGTCGAAGATCACCCCACCAGGGCGAGTGGTCCGCACGCGCTCGGCCATGTATACGTCCCATGTCTCGGGATCGAGATGGTTGAGCGTAGAGAGCGCCATGTGGAGATCGAACACGCCATCCCTGAAGGGAACCGGGCGGGCGGCGCTCCCCGTCACAGTGTCGATGGTGTATCCGTGGTGCTGCGCGAGACGTCGGCCCAAGTGCAGCATTGGCCACGAGAGGTCGAAGGATACACATCGCACCCCTTGCCGCACCAGCGATTCGCATTGCAGCCCATCGCCGCCGCCCCATTGCGCCACGCGCGACAGCGTCGAGGGCAGGAGGTCCGCCACGGCCTGCATCGCCAGCGTCATCTGGCGCTCGCGCTTGTCCTTGTACATCCAGTAATAGCTGCCGGGGACGACAGAGGCCGCGACAGTGGCGTAGGAGGACGCTTGGACGGACTCAGCGACGGTCAGCACTATAACGCCAATGTTAACCGCAGTGGGACGTGGGAGCAACCGACTCGGGCAGGCTGCGCATCGGAAATCCGGGCCTATGCCACCGGATACTCTCCTCCATCTCAAATGTAACGTATTCCAAATCTTACGATGTACATCAGCTATAATCCGCCTGCATGTTTAACAACGTTCGTCGACTCTCCGGCCAGCTCTTCGTGTATGGATCGGCTGACGTGGCAGTACTTGGAATCAATTTCATTCTGCTTCCTCTATATACCCGCGTATTATCACCAGCCGAGTACGGCGCCCTCGCCCTCCTGCTAGTCGTCGAAGCTCTATTGAAACCCTTGTACCGATGGGGTCTCGACACATCATTTCTCCGTTTGTACTACGACTATTCGAGTCCCGATGACCGACAAACTTTGGCAGGCACGATCGTTATCTTCATGTTGCTTGTTAACAGTTTGGTCACACTTGCACTGGTGGCATCTTTTCCACTCGTTACGGAAAAGATTTTTGGCTCTCAAGCATATGACCTCGCACTCCTTTTGCTTGTCGGTAACAGATTTGTGAGCGGATTCTTATTTCTTCCATTCAGCTTGTTACGCATCCAGGAACGCTCTCGCTGGTTCGCAATGTTAACGTTCATCCGATCTTTCGGCACGGTCGTAGCACGCTTAGTGCTCGTAATCGGCCTTAGGTGGAGCATCACTGGCATCATGCTCGCCGACCTCATCGTTTCAATAATTCTGATTCTGAGCTTACAAAAGACATTTCGCCAAATGACCAAGTGGCGCTTTTCATGGAATATGGCGCGAGAAGCACTCCGATTTGGATTTCCGAGGGTTCCACAAGGATTACTGCATCAAGCTGCAGCGATGGGAGACCGCGTTTTTTTAGGTTTATATCTTCCGCTTGAACAAGTTGGTGTCTATCTCATTGCTACAAGTATCGCTTCAGTGATCAAGTTGTACCCTGAGGCCTTCAACACAGCCTGGATGCCTTTTGCCTTTGAAAGAATGAAAGAAACACATGCCGCGAAATTGTTCGCACGCTTGGGCACCTACGCTTTCAGTGTGCTCGTATTCGTTACCCTCGTCATAGCTGGCCTTTCCGAGTTCCTTGTGAGATTCATGACACCAGAGACATTCCACGGTGGAGCCAAGATTGTGCCGCTGCTGGTCTTAGGTATGGCAATCCAGTCAACATCAATGTTCATCTCAACTTCGCTCAATGTCAGCAAGCAAACCTACGTCTACCCTGTGGCGACTTTTGCTTCAGTCCTAGTCAGTGTCGGAGGTTACCTGCTGCTCATACCGCAGTGGGGTCTCTTGGGAGCCGCAACAGGTGCGATGCTAGGTCAACTGACACTTGTCGTTGTGCTTAGCCATTTTGCACAGCGCTATTACGCCATCCCATACGAGTGGGTCCGTCTCATAAAAGCTACCCTCGCCGGAGCGATTTTATATGGAATAATAACTTTACTTTCAGCAACATCAGTCGTTGTGTCAGTCGTAATGACCATCACGCTAATTGCGATATTCCCTGCCGGCTTATTTGCGCTTGGGTTTTTCAAGCCAACAGAACTCGGAGAAATCAGAGAATTCATGGCGCGAACCTTGCCTGGCGTCGTAAAACCTGTTGAGTCAGGCATGAGCAAGAACGAAAAGAATGAATCAGCTACTGATCGTATAGATTGATGTAAGTTTTGGTTGTGAAGTAAAAACACTATGAGACATATCGACCAAGCAGCAATTCAATCACACGGCGCCATACGTTTCCGTTCCGATTATCACTATGCCGTTTTTGAGTACTGGCGCAGTGCAAAACTTTTACGATATCTAGAAAGAACTGGTATTACTCAATTCGGCCGAGTTCTCGATGACGGCTGCGGAAGCGGTGGCATGAGTGTTTCGTTTGCGGAAGAAACAGACTTTGTAATCGGTATTGATCTGTCTGATAGATTCGCACAGGTAGGTAGACAACTCGCAAAGGAACGCAATGCTAAAAACATCAGATTCGCACAAGCTAATGGTTCGGAGCTTCCATTTCCTAATGATAGTTTTGATCTGATCCTCTCGCATGCGGTCATTGAGCATGTCTCGAATCCAAGCGACTATCTCCGAGAAGCCCGCCGAGTGTTACGTCCCGGTGGACGCCTATTTCTCGAAACAGCACCTTACCTCTCTCCAAGCGGTGTCCATTTGCCTCGTCTCAAATGGCCAATTCCCCTGTATCTGTTCCTTGGACGACGCGCAGCTTTTCAGGTGTCGTGCTGGCTTGCTAAACACGCACCGCAAAGTTTGCAGGCCACACATGAAGACTCATCATTCTTAGCCAAGGCAAAACGTCACGAAGAAAATATTGACGATTTGGTATACCTTGTCACACTGAAAAATCTTAGGCAGCACATTGCGGATGCCGGCTTCGAACTCGTTCGTGAAGATCTTGAAATTAGCAAACTGGCAAAGAAAATACTTCCGGCTTGGCTAGTAGCAAAGATTCCAGATATTCCGTTTGGTCGTAACATTCTCATTACGAATATGGAATATATACTCACCTAGACAAACCAAACGCTATGAAACGACTCGCTTGGTTTACGCCACTTCCACCGGAACGCTCAGGAATCGCCACCTACAGCGTTGAAGTTCTTGATTCGCTAGCAGAAATTTATGATATCGATATCGTTGTTGATTCGTCACCATTACAATTGAAGGAAGAATCGGGTCGACGAATTAGTGCGCACGATTTCTTATGGCGACATCAGAAGGACCCTTACGATTTAATTGTCTACCAACTGGGTAACGCTACATGCCACGACTACATTTGGCCCTATATGTTCCATTACCCTGGTCTCGTCGTCCTTCACGACGGTCAATTACATCAGGCTAGGGCCCGCCTGCTATTTCAACAGAAGCGTTACGACGATTATCGAGTAGAATTCGAATACAACCATCCTGATGCAAAATCCGACATTGCCTACCTTGGAATATCAGGACTCCTGGGATCACTAAACTACTTTTGGCCGATGTTGCGAACTGTCGTGAACTCAGCCAAAGTTTTGGCTCTTCATAACATGACGCTTGTTCAAGATCTCAAAGAGCAGTTTCCAACTGCATGTATCGAGCGAATCCGCATGGGAGTGTCTGATAATTCTGTCACCCGAAGCAAAGAAGACCTGCGAGCCAAGCACAATATTTCTAGAGAAGCCGTGGTATTTGCTGCGTTCGGTAGAATTACACCTGAGAAACGAATCTCGCAAACGTTTAGAGCACTAGCAGCAACCAGTCGATTGATACCCCACGTGCACCTTCTCCTTGTTGGAGAATCAGTGCCCTACTATGACGCGGTCGAAGAAGCCCGACGTTTAGGTGTTGCTGATCGCGTCACATTCACTGGATTCGTCAGCGATAGCGACCTGGACGCTTATATGTCATGTGTCGATGTTTGCCTATGTATGCGTTGGCCATCATCTGGTGAAACATCCGCATCGTGGTTACGTTGCCTAGCCTCAGGCCGTGCCACAATTGTCACCGATCTTCATCACACACTCGACCTACCAGCGCTCGTCACACGAGGGACGTGGACAGTCTCGATTGGGTCTGATACATCAATATCTCAGGAAAATATTTCTAAACTTGGCACCAACATGCAATCCAAGACACCACTTTGTGTAAGTATCGACATTATGGATGAGGAACATTCCTTACAGGTTGCCATGTACCGGCTGGCGCGAGACGCGAAACTAAGACAAGAACTCGGTAAACAGGCACGCGCATTCTGGGCTGCACATCATACGTTAAAGTGTATGCAGACTGACTATCAGCGAGTTATTGATCTGGCAATAAACAATTCCCAACTCGTTAAGGCCCCGCTCGCCCACTTACAGTCCGATGGATGTGACACCACTCGCCAGATCCTCAAGGAAATGGGAACCACGGTTGACATCTTGGATGAACTCTAGAATTTCATCAGCTGTAAAGGTTTCTGATTTGTTTTTGTAACCTGCTGTAAGGCAAGCGCTTAGCCTTGACTTCAACCCAAGGGGCTTAGTACGCTGGCCGGTATGAAGATCATCCTTAATGGAGAGGATTTTGAAATCGCCGAACCACTCTCTTTAAGTAGTCTTCTGGCACAACTCGAAATCGATACACGCCGAGTGGCCGTGGAACACAATCTCATTGTAGTGAAACGGGAACAACTGGATACGGTCACGGTTTCTGAAGGCGACCGAATCGAGGTAGTCAATTTTGTCGGTGGCGGCACACTCAGACCAAGTGCGTCTGGATAACTCATCGTTGTGTGAGATTGTTTATGAGTCATGATTCACTCATTATTGCCGGTAAGAAATTTCAGTCCCGACTAATCGTCGGTACAGGAAAATATTCGTCGCCTGAGTTAATGGTAAAGGCACATGAGGCCTCCGGTGCAGAAATGATCACAGTGGCAGTGCGTCGGGTTAATATCACTGATCGTAGTCAAGGTTCCTTATTGGACTACATCGATACGACACGCTACCACCTCTTGCCCAATACGGCAGGTTGCTATACCGCTGAAGATGCCGTCCGTACTGCCAGACTGGGACGAGAAGCTGGGCTTTCTGAATGGGTTAAGCTGGAAGTTATCGGCGATGAGCGGACATTGTTTCCAGACAATGAAGCCCTACTTGAGGCCACACACACTCTAGTCGGTGAAGGATTTGTAGTACTCCCTTACACGAATGACGATCCTGTAATCTGCCGAAAACTCGAAGAGGCGGGAGCAGCGGCTGTTATGCCCCTCGGCGCTCCTATTGGCTCAGGCTTGGGGATCCAAAATCCAAACAATATCCAGATTATTCGGGAATCAGCAGACGTGCCTGTCATCGTCGATGCAGGAGTTGGAACAGCGTCAGACGCTGCCATCACGATGGAGCTTGGAGCGGACGCGGTGCTCATGAATACGGCGATCGCAGGTGCTGACGATGCAGTTGCCATGGCCGAAGCAATGAAGCTTGCTGTTCGAGCCGGTCGACTAGCGTATTGCGCTGGGCGAATTGGTCGACGTATGCATGCAGCCGCGAGTAGTCCACTTGATGGTGTAGTTGGAACGTCAGGATGATTGTTTTTGTAACCTGCTGTAAGGCAAGCGCTTAGCCTTGACTTCAACCCAAGGGGCTTAGTACGCTGGCCGGTATGAAGATCATCCTTAATGGAGAGGATTTTGAAATCGCCGAACCACTCTCTTTAAGTAGTCTTCTGGCACAACTCGAAATCGATACACGCCGAGTGGCCGTGGAACACAATCTCATTGTAGTGAAACGGGAACAACTGGATACGGTCACGGTTTCTGAAGGCGACCGAATCGAGGTAGTCAATTTTGTCGGTGGCGGCACACTCAGACCAAGTGCGTCTGGATAACTCATCGTTGTGTGAGATTGTTTATGAGTGATAAAACGGTATCTAGTGCTGCTGAAAAGCGCCTCCAACTTGAACGGGAAGCGATCGATCGTGATTACAACGATGCGCTCACGGCACTCGATCGCGCATTACCAAAACTTCCTGAATTGCCTATTCCACCATTACCACTTGATAACTCACTGATTCTTCCACAGACAGGTGCAAATACGGGTGGAGGGTTGAAAGGACACGTTAAACGTTTTTTATGGCGATTTCTGGGTTCGACACTGCAACAGCCATTGATAGGTCATATTAATCGCAACCTAGCGCACAATCGCGAAGTCATTCTGACACTTAATAAGATATTTGCGTCCCAAGCGCTCTTTCAACATAAACACATCTTGCATGCACAACAGATCACCCCATACCTTAATACTAAATATCCCGTCATGCCTCTCAGTGCGCACGAATTTGGTAAAGGGCTGGCGGCAGGACTTGACGGCCTTGGCGATGAGATCCAAAAACGAGATGAAGCGAATGTTGTGCGTGAACAACGCTTCGGATCACAGGTTGAAGAACTTCGGGCGACAATAGGTGCACTGCAACAGAAGTTGCTCTTACTCACAAGACAACTGGAACAGCAAGTAGCTGGGACTGTGAACACCTCAAAGAAGAATCAGAGCACACCTCAGCGCGCGTCGACACACATTGAAAAATCTGCTTCCAACCTAGCCTTAACTGAAAGTCAATTAAGCTCTGAGACGGGCGCATTTAAGTATGTCGGGTTCGAAGAACAGTTCCGAGGGTCACCTGAAGAAATTCGCGCACGTATCAATGAATATGTGCCGGATTTCATCGGGGCCTCTGATGTGCTGGATGTTGGATGCGGTCGAGGCGAATTCCTCGATGTGCTCAAAGAGCACGGTGTGACAGCACGCGGGCTCGATATTAACCCGGAGATGGTTAAGGTTTGTCTGACGCGAGGGCTAGACGTGTCAGAAGATGATGCAGTCAGTTATTTAGAAGGATTGGCAGATGGTTCACTCGGCGGCTTGTTTTCAGCCCAAGTTGTAGAACATCTCCCGCCTGAATACTTAATACGATTGCTAGACTTAGCGTTCCAAAAACTAAGACCTGGATCAAAAATTATCCTTGAAACAATTAATCCAAAATGTTGGGTCGCTTTTTTTGACGGCTATATTCGTGATATTACACATGCCCAACCGCTGCATCCAGACACCCTGACTTACCTCTTGCACGCAAACGGGTTTCAGCGCGCTTCCGTCCGGTACAGTGCACCATATCCAGAGCACGCTAAACTACAGACCGTGAAGCTGCCAGAAACATCTAAAAAGTCAGATGAAACAGACCCAACCACTGAGCTTGTTACAGCATTCAACGATGCTGCTGAAAAGATCAATGGCTTTTTGTTTACACACCTGGATTATGCAGTAGTCGCGGAACGTCTTTAACTACTATGGCATCCGAGTTGTCACAATTCGGTCGCTGGTCTGAATTTCAACGATCGCTAGATTCAGGGTTCAGTCACCTCGGTGCGTTAGGACGATTTTCGCTCGCGATAATATCAATCCTTGCCGCACAATCGATCCTTTGGGGTCCTGATGTTCCCCTCATTTTAAAACTTGGGTTGATCGCTGTGGCAGGTCTTACTTTGGTACACCCTGCTGAATCCTTTTTGATCGTTGCTGGTATTGCACCACTTGGCCGCATACTGTCAATTTACTTCTGGCCAGAGATGTTTCCTGCACGAATTGGTGAAGCCTTTGTGCTCGCCTTTCTTGCCGCTTGGCAATTCAGAAATTTACACGTCGGCAAGCAATCTCCACTAGTTCTTACTGACCTCCGAACACCAGTGTGGCTATTCGGGATTACAGTTGGCGTTTCAGTTGCTGTTCATCTATCCATCTTGCAGATATGGAAAGACTACCCGTGGCCGTTTATCAAACAATTCTTCGGGATGTTGACAACACAGTACCTCACATTATCAATACCGGATTTACGTCCTTGGATAGACGATGGGCTGTCCGGCTACGGATTTATTATTGCTGGCGCGCTCATCCTGGAAGGAATTGCCTTGTTTTTGGCCATCATTGCGCTCTCAAGAGAGCAGCCGAAGTTTCCTCGGCACTTGGCGATCGTAATTGTAGGAGGTGCTGTAGTTGCCTCAGCGTTAAGCCTGATTAATTTTTCAACTGCAGCTGTCAGCACAGGGAATATAAGCGAAGCCCTACCTGAGCTCCTCAATCAGCGATGGTCTGTCATACTGAATAAAGTTAATTCTTCTGGATCGTATTTCATCCTTCTCTTACCCATCGCAATTGGTCTGGCTGTAACAGAAAGCGCAAGACGGGTTGTTTGGATTGGCGCATGCATACTGATAGGTGTAGGCCTTTGGCTCTCAGGGGGCCGAGCAGTCATGTTGACAGGTCTTGTTCTTTTAATAATCACTGAACTCTGGTTCGCGCCTATTCGGACTAGATTTAGGATAGCGCCATGGGCCCAGGCAATCGCCCTGCTCCTTTGTCTTGGAATCGCAGCGATATTTGTTTATCGCTTGCAAACCTCAGCTGGTTACGCAATGACCTCATCGGTACGGTTTCGGTTATTGTTCGCTGAAACATCCGCGCAGATGGTGTCCTCGCGGCCATGGTTCGGCCTAGGCATCGGACAATATCTGCTGGCATCTACAAGTTTTAGCTCACCAGAATTACTCAACTTGTTACACAGAGATGAAATTGCACCGCGGGAAAATCCTCATAACAATTTTCTTTTAATCATCTCTGAACTCGGTGTTATTGGGTTAGGAATGTTCCTGTGGCTTCTAGTAAAAAGCCAACGAGCCACCTGGTCGTTGATTCGACATCGACGTGGTCCACCGCTTTTAATAGGAGCGTTTATCGGGGTGCTGGCCTGTCTCGTGACATGCATAGCCGGTCATCCACTTATCTATGAAGCAATAGCCTTCACCTTCTGGATGACTCTTGGCTTGGTTGTCTCTTTACAGAAACAGGAAACTGAATCCGGGGGAATTGCTATTGCTGACGGTAACGGACAATCGAAGTCGAGTTTACTCACTACACTTGCGATCACATTGCTAATCGTATCACTACCAGTGCGCGCACAGCAGGAGCAAGAGCGAATCGATTTCTCTCGTATTACGTATGGTTTTCATGACTGGGAAACCCAGTTGTCCAATATTCACGAAGTCGAAGGAGATTACCGCCTTCGATGGACCAGTGAACGCGCAACATTACATTTTCGCCCAGCGGTCCGGGCGGTACGAATACCCGTAAGGGCTCTCATCGTTCGACCTGATTGGTCATTTAGAATTACGACGAAGATAGACGGTTCCATCGTCGATCGTTTGATCTTGGACAATAACGACTGGAATTTTATTGTGGTTCAGGTCCCAAACGCTTCCCGTTTGAAGTACACACGACTAGATCTTGAAGTCGAACCAGTTTGGATTCCAAAAATGGAAGTTCCTGAAAGTGAGGACGAAAGAAAACTTGGCGTACAGGTAGGGGAAGTGGAGGTTTTTGAAGCGAGAGGACACGGTTGGATGCTAAGGTGACCGTACACCAACCGTGCTAATGGAGAATCTTGAGTTAGGACACCGCCACAAGACTCTTGAAGTCAACATGCATGCGGGAAAGCTTTACGTTATGTTCTGCACACAGCTTTTCAAGATCTGAAAGACGTCCGGAGTCAATCATACGCGTGCCCAGTACAACGCAATCAATCGCATCGCTCATGACTAGGGAAACAAGGCCATTGTAGTCACCGAGAATCGGATAGCCATGTATCCATGTCCGAAGCTTTGACGTATCGTCATCGACAAAGCCAAGCATTTGATAGGGGCGATCGTTCTGGTTGAGCAATTCGCGCATGGCAGCAACACCACCATCTCCCGCGCCGTAAATGACTAGACGGTCCCCAGCTTGCACGCCTCGTCGTATGGATTCACTAATTATTCTGAACGAAGCTCGTGAGGCCGTAAGCATCAGTATCAGCAGTGCGCCGTAGATGATAAATACTCCTCGCGAATAGTTTTCAAATCGGTAGACAAAAATAAGCGCAAACACCGAAGTGAGTGTGCCAAGCATTACCGATTTGCCCAGTGTGACGGCGTCCATCAAGCCGAAGTGACGCCACACAACTCGATAAACACCTGTTAGTAATAGGATAATGACTTGAATTGCCAGTAAAAGAGGTAATGATTCAAGAAAACTGGGATAAAGAGCAGCAAGTTCGTCGCCTTCAAATCTGACCCTGTATGCCGTGTAATACGCCAAGGAGATCAAGAAGACATCGAGTATTACTTCCGCAACCTGCCGTTTGTATGTCAGATTTACCGTTAATGGTCGTAGGGTCGTAAATTCTTTACGTTCCGATTCCGTTCCTTCGTAAACACGCACCTGAGCGAGATAAATTCCAAAAATCGCTATAGCCAACACAACGACGACGGCTAACACAGTCGACCAGTCATCACTAAGCCATTGCATGCCTAATCCGGCGAGGCCTCCTAGCGCAGCTAATCCCCACAGCACACCAACCGCCGCCCGCTCCGAGAGGCCAATGGCAACCAACCGATGAGAAGAATGATCTCGTCCACCTTCCGAAGGTCGCCGACCATGCAGAATGCGCATTACGGACACCAGCGTCGTGTCGGCGATCGGAACCAACAACACGAGGACAGGCACTGCAACGATCGACAGAATACTCGACTGCCCTCCCCCAGCTGAATATCCTGATTGGAGTGTTAAGACTGATAAACACACTCCGAGAAACAAGCTTCCGCTGTCACCAAGAAATATCGAGGCCGGAGAGACATTGTAGACAAGAAATCCCAAGGTTGCGCCCAACAGAATGACGAGAAAGTTAATCTCGGCTCCTGTGTTGGGTTGCGCCATTAAGGTAAAGAGAACGGTCAGGCCAACAATGACCGACACACCTGCGCATAAGCCATCCATATTGTCCAATAAATTGAACGCATTGGATATGCCAACGATCCAGGCAAGGGTTAAAAGGGTGTCGATAATTAACGAACCAGTCCACTCTAATCGGTATTCAAAAAACAATAATGTCGCAGCAATTACAATTTGAACAATGAGTTTCGTGAATGGCTTAAGTGACCAGATATCATCAATGAGTCCAAGAAGAAACATCCCCGTGGCTGCCACAACCAAAACCATTGGTAGCCCAGTCAAACCCAAGAGCAGGCTACAACCCAATACAGTGACGAAGATTGCAACACCACCGAAGATCGCAGTTGTCTCACGATGCCACCGCTCGTCACTAGGCTTTGCCACATACCCTGTGCTAAAGGCTAGTTTTCGACACAGCGGAACCATCAAAAGCGAAACGAACAGCGCGACAAAAAAATTAACAGTTAGTGTCACGATCTTGCGTTCCTGATGTCAGTATTTTCAGGCTCATACCATCACAACCATAAGATCAAATTATGCTACGCCAGAAGTTACGGCGCTAGTTTTATTCCACAAGGGCAACATTTGTAACCACCGCTCGAACGTTACTAGACTCCACAAACGGAGACCGGCATTAATCTGCCCAGTTTGATGACGATGCACCAAGTCGTGCACGAACGAGGGACGCACGTACTCTCGATAACGCGCATCATTAGGTAGTAACATCTCGTTAACAAACTTTTGCAAGTCTTTTCTAAACCAGGTATCGAGTGGCACACCGAAACCCATTTTTCCGCGTTGTTGAACAGCTGTGGGAAGTAGATCTTGGAATGCGTCGCGCAAGACGACCTTGTATCGTCCCCGATCAAGTTTCAAAGCATCTGGTAGCATCGCTACGTACTCTACAAGATCCCGATCCAAAAATGGTGCCCTGGCTTCCAGCGAGTTCGACATCGTACAGCGATCTGTCTTTACCAGCAGGTCGTCTAGTAAGTACGTCTTGTAATTTGCATGCAGCACCTTTCCGAGCGGTGTCAATTGCGACATCGTGGCTAACTCTTGATCAAGATAGAGGAGTCGATTAATTGGCCGAAGTGACGCCAATAAGTCCGGTTGTAACATGTCCTCTAACTCATCATAAAATAAGCCGCTCCACCGTGTGATACGGTCGTAAAGTGGCAAACTCGCAGCATCCACAAAACGGCGTGCATAGGCTAGCCACCGATTATCAGTGCCAAGCCAATTGACAGGCTGAAGCAACAGTCGCGCGGTACTTAACATAAATGTTGGTATTCGCTCGGCCAACACTGCCGCTCTAAAGCGCCGATATCCCGCAAACAGTTCATCTCCACCATCGCCGGTTAGCACAACGGTTACGTGCTCTCGGGTCAATTTCGAAACAATGTATGTCGGAATCGCGGATGAATCCCCAAATGGACCGTCATGATGCCAGATCAACGTATCCATTAAATCGATCGCCGATGGACTCACAATAAATTCCGTGTGGTCAGTATTGAAACGAGTTGCAACCAAACGGGCAAAAGCAGTTTCGTCATATGATGGATCACCTTTAAAACCGATACTAAAGGTCTTCACTCGCTGCCCCATCAGTTGATTCATTAACCCAACGACAATCGTTGAATCAATACCACCACTTAGAAAAGCGCCGAGCGGAACATCACTCATGAGCCGACGTTCAACCGCTTGCGTCACAAGACGGCGAACTTCGCCTGTAGCAACCTCGAACGATTGTTGCTTCGCTCGTCTCGAGGTCTCCATTTTGTAATCCCCGAGATCCCAAAACGTACGCCGCGCGACGCCACGCTCATCAACAACCACGCATTCCCCAGGTCTCACTTGATAGACATTGCGGTAAAAACTGTTCGGGCACGGCACATACCCGTGTAAAAAGAAATAGGGAATGGCCTGACGATCCATCTCGATGGATAGTGCTGGGTGAGCAAGTAACCCTTTGATTTCTGAGGCAAAGGCAATGTGGGTATTCTTATGGATGTAGAACAGTGGCTTTTTCCCAGCCCGATCGCGCGCCAACATCAAACGCCGTTCGCGTTGATCCCAGATGGCCAACGCAAACATGCCATCGATCTCGTCAACGCATTCAATCCCCTTCTCTTCATATAAATGGACTACGACTTCTGCATCAGAATTCGATCGAAACTGATGCCCTTGAGTTATCAATTTTTTTCGGAGATCTTGAAAATTGTAGATCTCACCATTCAGCATTAACTGAATGGTGGCATCTTCATTAGATATCGGCTGATTAGCATTGGAACTGACATCTATAATGCTAAGGCGACGAAACCCTAGCCCCACACGCTCATCAGAGGACATGAAAATGCCTGCGGCATCCGGCCCCCGATGCACGAGTACATCACGCATAGCAAGCACGTGCTCAGGATTAACGCGGCTATTACCATCAAATCGAATTTCACCACAAAGGCCACACACTTACAGCCACCCTCTCCACCAATAGACCACTATCGCTGCGTATTCCCAGACAATGCCTCGAATCTGTTCGAGGCTTGCCGTTCGTTCGTGAGCGTAGTACTGGCTCTCAGAGACTGGTGTCGAGACAACCTGAAAAGACGGAGCTTGTTTACGCCATGTCAACATCGCTCGCCGCATGTGATATGGCGAACTTACGACCAGTAACTGCTCCCAATTATTGGCAATCATGATATCGCGGGTGTAGATCACATTTTCGTAGGTGCTGGAGGCTTGACGTTCAAGAATAATCGCATCCGGGGGCACACCAAGAGCCACTGCCAAATCTCGCATCACTTCGGCTTCTTGAAAGGCAAAAACGAAACCTGACGAGAACACCAAATGCGAAGAATAGCCAGCTAGGTAAAGATTAGCAGCATGTTGCACTCGTTCCTGGTAGCCACCACCAGCTCGTCCAGATTCGCCGACACCTCCAGCAAACACCGCAATGACGTCAGCCTTCCTTGGTACATCAACAATCTGCAACGGAGATGCCAGTGTCCACAACAGGGGTGTCTGAAAAACAAGTACATAACCGACCAAGGCAGTCGCGGCTGTCCACCCAATCCGACGACGACCTGCTCGATATAACCGCTGCAACACTTTTTCCCAGCGTTCCCAACCGGCCAATTTCACTGTGATGGCTGTAGTAATCAAAGTCGACATGTGTTCAAGACGTGCCTGCCAACTATTTTGACTAGCCACCTCGATACGACGTTGAACCTGAGCCGGCGTATTGTTTGCTAGGCTTTCCTGAATTTGCGATGCGAATGATGCTGGCCCGTCACCAATTCTTACGACATCACTAAAATCTTCGTTGAATTTTCTGACCTCAGGTAAATTCGTCGCTACCACGGGTAAACCCATCGCTAAATATTCATTAAGCTTAGTGGGATAGACATTCAAGGCATATTCACTTAACACATACGGAATCAACCCAACATCAAAGCACTTTATGTAGCGTGGTAATTCGTCGTAGTTCCGGGAACCTAACAGATGGATATTAGGTTGGGCCTTCAGTTTCGACATGTCACATTGTTCTGGACCCACAAAGACAAATTCCACGTCTGGCAACACCCGCGCAGCCTCTACCAACAATTCTTGATCTACCCAGCGATGTAACCCACCCACGTAACCTACAATTGGAGAATCTATCTCAACTAATTCATTTGGTTTCGATTGGTTTGCCAGTCGCTCTTTTTCGAAACGAGGAAAATCAACTGCAAACGGCAATACCTCAACCTGTTCTCGCTGTTCAAGCACCCTGTGTCGAAGCCGTTCAGACGTAACAAACACCAAGTCGGCTGCCTTGAGAAGCCGATCTTCCGTTTGACGAATTAAGCGTGCTCCTGACGAACTCGATTCAAAATCATCTATGCAGTAGTAGATGACCAGTGTCGGTTCGATAGCATCGATTATGTCGAGCGCTAACGGTGTTGGTAAAAATGTCCAAACAAGGGGCCGCTGAAGGCCCAAGGCTTGTATCCAGCGACGGATTGCTCGAGTAATAATGAAACGGTTCATCCACCGAGCGACCCGAGAATATGGAAAAGGTAGAACAAGTGGCGAATAAACGAATAGGTTGTCTTGTTCCTGGCGAAAGCCTTTTGTCCCTCGCCACCAATTACGAATACGCTTTCTGAGTCGCGGAATGTCTTTGAAGTTTGGCCTTCTCACCCCGGTATTCTCAACGAAGAGCACGCGGTTCCCGTTCGCCGCGAGCGTACTCATTATCTGCTGGTGACCTTGCCAAATAAAATCCCAGTCAATTGACGAAATGCAGACTATGTCCTGGCCTTTCAGCACGCCATCCACCTCGCACATAAGTTACGTAACTTCAAGATGATTGGTTCACGTCTTTTTATGGTGATCACGACTATTCTCATTAAAGCGGATTCACGGTCTTACGATGCTCCGCCAAAAGAGACTGGTAAATGTCGTTGATCTTATTCACCATGGTTTCAATCTTAAACATAGATATTGCGCGTTCTTGACCCGCCTGTCCAAACTGCGACCTGAGCGCTGGAGACTCCAAAAGGGCTATCGTCCGATCAGCAAGCGCATCAACATCCATCGGAGGCACTAAATATCCGGACACGCCATCTTGAATCACTTCTGGAGCCCCATCGAGTTCGAACGTAACGACTGACTTGCCGACCGCTCCTGCCTGCGGGATAACACGGGCAATGCCCTCACGCAATGACGTGTGCACTACAACATCCATCGCTTGGATATGCGCTGGTACATCGTCTGGTGGAACCCGACCTACAAACACTACACGGTCGTCAAGATTGAGTGTACGTGCGCGCTCTTCAAGTGCACCACGAAGTGGTCCGTCTCCAACAAGCAGAAACCGTACTTCAGGGTTATGCTGCGCAATACGAGACGCAACCTCAAAGAATTGTTCGTGACCTTTTTGCGCGAAAAGTCGGGCAATTTTGCCGACCACCGGTGCTTCCGAGGGTATCCCTAAACGTTCCTTAGCCGAAGTAATGGAGATTTGCCGACCTACGTCGACAAAACGATCAAGCTCGAACCCACTGTGAACCGTTACATATTGTTTTGGATGGCCGATACCTGCCGCAAGAGCTCCTTGGGTCGTCATGTCGTTCACGCTAATCAATACGTCCGTCATGGGCGCACAGAAACGCTTCAATAAAATATATAGTCGGTTTTTCCAAGCGGACTGGTACTCATGAAACACAAGGGAATGTAAAGTGTGGACAACAATTGGCACTCCAGCCAATCTCGCAGCCACTCGTCCCACAATCCCGGCCTTCGATGAGTGAGTGTGAACGATATCGTACCGCCCAGCTTTCATGAGTCTATAAAGCTGCCAAGTAGCCCATACATCCGTCAAAGGGCGGATTGGTCGAATAAGACTCGGCAGTATCATCAAATCAACACCTTCGGCCCTTGCCTTCTCCTCAAGGCTACCCTCCGTACCATCGTCAACTCCAACAAGTAGCGTGACACGAAAATCAGGATGCTGTTGTTGTCCGATCACGGTATACAAGGTGTTTTCCTGAGCACCACCCAAGATTAACCGTGTGATGATGTGCAGGATACGAACCGAGTGTCCCTCGGATGACCCACATACTGGCCTGTCAGAATTCATTGTTACCAAGCATTGCCCCTATGTGTATAAACACCTTACGATTTTCTAGCCTGCCGTCTTTGCCAGGGCCCCATCCAGTCATACTGACCAGCTAACTTACGACGAAAGATAGCCATATCGTCTGCGCCGCTGATTTCCGTACGGTGCAACTCTAAAGATCCGTACGGATGACGATTGACTCCGCACACGCTCGTACATCCCAGTCGAAACCCTGCGACACTTACGAAACGTTTAACACGATCATCATACAATCCATATGGATAGCTAAAACTGGTGATCTCCCTGCCTAACTGTTGTTCTAGAAGCACTTTGGCATCGTTAAGTTCATTTGCCAATTCACTGTCAGAACATGTTGGTAAACGAGGATGAGACACTGAGTGGGCTCCGATCTCCATACCTTGATTCATACATGCCCGTAGCTCTACCCATGTCAAGGATGGCCACTGATTCCAGTAATTAGATCCGGACGAACTTCGATCAATCCATCCAACAGTGGCAAAGATCGTCGACGGAAATCCAAACTCACTCAAAACGTCAAGGGCGTTCGCCACGCTCTGATACCCGTCGTCAAACGTAATAACCACCTGCTTCTTGTCGATCACATTAAGCGCATTCAAAAGGCTCTTTAATGGCACCACCTGATATCCTTCGGTTTGCAGGTACAGCATCTGTTCTCGGAATAACGCTGGTGAGACCCTTAATCCGAGATGGTCAGATCCATCCGGCGCATCGATTGCATGGTACAACAAGATGCGGACACCTAGCTTTTGCCGCGAAGGCATGAGCCTCGCGACTGCATGTTTACCAACACTCTTGATCGTCACGTTATGACATTGGAACAAAAGAAAAGTCTAACGTTCATTTCAACGAGATCGTCTGATGATAACTCGGACAGTCGATGCAAATGGACGGCCTTCCATCCGTTGATCGCAATTGCTCGCGAAATTCACGGTAGGCGTCCCCATACCAAATCTTGTCGAAGGGTGTCGTAAAAATATTGCCAAAATTAATCTTGTCGGGATCGGACCCATTTTCACAACAAGGTGTCACAAAGCCATCCGCTGTAATATAGGACCCCGTCCACGGCCACTTACAAGCCCGTTCGGCATTGGGATCTGGAAAGTTATGGAATGCGAACCGAACACCCTGATCTTTTGCACAATCACGAGTCGTTTGGAGTATTGAGATCAAGTTGGGAATATCATTAGCGGCACGCGCTCCTTCGTGCCAGTCTTCATTCCCCCAGTAGTGCACTCCTTGCGTGTTTAGGCTCTGAATGCCAAGGTTTTGCACAAGCGGAACCATGTCGGGCAGTTCAGCAATGTTGTCACGTGTCGCGAGAAACCAAACCGACAGCGCTGGCACCCGACGACCATCTATTGTATTAACGACTCGTTTAATATTCTCTAGAAGTTGCTCGAAGGTAGCACCAGGTCGCATCTTTTCGTACGTAGCTTTAGTGGCGCCATCAATTGAAAAATTCAACCAATCGAGACCAGAATCGCAAATCTCTGTGACCATTGCATCCGTTAAGATGGTGCCGTTGCTGGTTGTACCAATCTCGATACCCTTCGATTTAGCGTGCCGAATCATCTGCCAGAGTTCCTTGTTCATCACAGATTCGCCAATGCCAACCAGGCTAATCTTTGACACGGACGGTACCTGGTCAAGCATTTCACAGAATTTTTTAAGTGTTAAAGTGGCCCGTGCTCTCGGTAGATACGGATTAATGCAAAAGGCACACTCTAGATTACAAAGAATCGTCGGTTCGACTTGCAGAAAAATTGGGGGACCTTTGGGAACTGAGGGTTCTCGTGCGCGCTCGACCCCAGCACTGACAGCATGGTAGAGTCGCGCCCACTCACCTCGCTGAACAAGTCGCCCCAACAATCTTGCTCTCGTCACAACACCCAAGGCATTCCCCTTAAAACCGATCTAGTCGATTGCATATCATCTACGCTACGAATCACTTATGCACTGTCGAAATCTAGGTAATGCCACTCCAAGCAACTTAAACATCTGGTCTGCTACCAACTGATGTCCCAGCGCATTCCAATGCCCATCAACTACACGCTGACCATTTCGCTGAACAGTTAAAAAGCTTTCAAGGAGATCGGCAGTGAATATGCCTTGATTCTGACCAAACTCAACCATGATGTCATTTGGTTTCGTTCTATCGAGTGTAGAGAACGGTATATTAAATTCTTGTGCCGCTTGTCGAAGCGTGCCCTGATCCAATTGAAGATTGCTTGGAATTAAGGCAACGGCAAACTCTATACCACGACCTGTTACTTCCTCGTGTACCTCTCGCACAATGGTTTTGGTCAAATCCCAGCCACGTGTTACTTCAGTTGGCGCATCACGTAAGAACAAGCTAAGTGGCATCGGCACTTGTTGTTGCATTTCATTCGCGTCTTTAAATTCAGATAACTCCAGCCATTGGAGAATCAAACGAACCTGACGGATTCTTGCAGTTTTTTCCTGCAAGAACGAATACGTATGCCAGTGAGCCTGCAGGAATGCTTTTGTCGCCACCACACCCCGCCGCCAGTTCCCTATTCTGTCAGGGGCCTGGCAGATTATTCCCTGCTCTGTCTGCCGGCAATAATTCTTGACCATATTGTCGTGAACATCATTATCAATGGTGAACATCAATAGCACGAGGTCGGGCGAATACTTCCAACCCTCATATCTAAGAAACAGTAGTTCTTGATCTGTGCCATATCCTCCAACACCTGAATTGATTAACTCACTCCGACATCCAGCTTTGCGCAATTGGGCTTCCAGCTTAGACGCGAACGTGTGCTCCATTGAAACATCAGCCGCCTCCACATACGAATCACCGAGGACCAAAATACGATACGTGTCGTTCATCTTCTCGTAAACGTGTTCCTCGCTCCGTAAACCTTTCGAATTAAAGGCGACGACTGTTCGCCCACTGTTGCCGTCATACTCAAATGTGCTATTGGCCGGATGTACCCATCCCAATGTCTCATCTGGCACGTACATCAGCGGAGGTGCCGGACTGAACACTCGCACTCCAAGCTCCAATACGCCGACGCCGAGGATGACACCAAGGGTGACAAGCGCCAATTTACTGAAAATTTTTCTGAGTACCGTCATAACACTACGAGGTTACCAGTCAACTTGGTTTGCAGGCACAGCTGACTGTGATGTGGTCGGTGAGAAAAACGCTCGCGTCTCATATTGGTCTTCGTTGCAGGTTCCACAGACTTTAATATCCGAAAAATCCCCTGCCAAATGCATTTTTCTTATCCGTGATAACCCCTTATCGTACCGCCAGTAGTCGGATATATTTACGTCCCGCACGTTCCCCATATTAAAGAAGCCTTCCATACTGTCGAAGCAACAGAGCGTGATCTGTCCGTTCCAAAGAATCTGGACCATCTCCCATGGCATTGGACACGCGTCTTCACGTCCAGTTCCCACCCGATTCCCCCGCAAGCCTGCCCAATTGTGCATCCCAGTCACCCTGATAACATCAACGTCGTGACTCCAAAGATCTCGAATCTGCTGAACAAGGTCTTCGTCCTCTTTATAGAGCGTCACTTTCAATGTCACACGGCAAGCGTAGTTACCTTCATTTCTGATCTGACAGAAACGCTTCACATTTTCCACAACCTTCGAATACCCATCGACGCGGTTGATCTTAAGAAATGTGGTCGCATCGACAGCATCGAGACTCACCTTGAGTTGTCCTAAGCCCGCATCAAGCAATCGCTTGGACATATCCGGATGTAAGTCCAGCCCATTTGTTGCAAATCCGACAATTGTGATGTTCGGCACAGAGGACGCTTTCGCAACAAAATCAACGAATTCCTTATGAAGAATCGCTTCGCCGCCACCACTAAGTGCAAGCTCTGTTTTGGAGGTTGCCCCTTGAATGTCATGCAGTATCTTTTGATATAAATCTTGACTCATCATCCCACGTGATCGATTCGCCTCGTAGGTCGGGCACTTTAGGCACTTCAGATTGCACTCATTCGTCAGTTCTATTGAAACCGAGTTTGGCAGGTCACTCTGCTCTGCACGAGCCTTTCGCAAGTGTTCACGTACAACCCGCCATAAAGGGAGCATGGGCTGAACCACACGCATACTCTTTAATCGATTCTTGAGCGCATCAATCATTGGATCGCCCTTTCGTGGCACGTGATTCTCGTCCTCTCACAAGGCATCTCAGGTTTAACCTCTTATTCCTGTCAGAACTTCTCGACACATGTCCTTGATATGACCACACTCGATTTCAGTTGCCGTGACGCCACCGCCGGATAGCATGTTTCACATTCTGAAGCCCACTTACCAAACGCCATCGTCCAGGTTTTAGTACCGCAGTAAAAACTGGATATTCAATCACTTGACCTCCCCATTTCTCCTTAAACCGTCGTATCCCCGTCTCCTTATCAGAAGATGGCACGGTCGAAATACCCTGCAGATCAAAGATCGAGAACCCGTTTTCATGACACCATCGAATCATTTCCCAGTACAGAAAATCACCTGCATAAACACGTTCACGCCGAGCCACACTCGACATGACAGGAGTCAATATATGGGCCTGACCATTGAAATGAATCACCCCAGCACCAGCAACAATACATTCCGCCTGCTTTACCAGGAAGAATTCACAGTGTGAGCGCATGTTCATAAACATTTCTTTGTATCGTTCAAATCGGTAAGAAGGAAATCCCTCTTCCTTTCGCCATTCGGTCACGAGCTGATAGAACTCTCGTAGTTCTTCGAGGCTATTGACATGCTGCAACGCTAACCCCTGTTTCGCACTCTTCCGAACGGGAGTACGTGCCACCCCTTGCTTTAAGCCAGCCCAGAGGTGTTCAAGTGGGGGTCGTACATCAATACGCACTGTTGCGCGTTGATGGGATTGAAATCCGCCAGCAAGAAGCATTGCTCTTAACCCATTGGAAGATTGACCAATTGGCAGAGACACCTCATCTATTCCAGTAATCACTCGGTCAATCGCGAGGCGCTCAATCCCTTGCAAACTTGCTAACAAGATTTCGTCTTGATGAGATGATTCTGCCAACAACGGTCCCTCACGCCAAGTTAGTACACGTAAAAACGGTGCACCGAGAGAGCCGGCCAATGAGGTAACGCTCCCAAGAAAGCTTTCATGTCCGCGTAACATTTCCAACATGAGCAACTGGCCAACAATCTCATTCGTTTCACGAAGAATCAGATAATGTGGCCGGGCGCCCAAGTATGCTGAAAAATAGGAAGCCCAATAGGTTGTTTGAAAGATTGATCCGCCTGCGAATTGGCGTACTCGCGCATTCCATGCATCTGCGTCAACTTGCTGCGTAAACTCAGCCGTGATCATACGCCACGGACTCCCTTGTCAGATTTGTTGAGCATTAATGCCTGTTTTTTTCGCCAACAGATCAAAGCGTTCGCGATGAAACCGGCGGTTTGGTGATTGCTGGAGCACCGCCACTTGGTATCCAAGATCCTGCAGGTTTCGAACGAGAAACGTCTTGGAAAACATACTCACCATCGAAACGGCGAAGTAATACTTAAAGCCCTTGAATGTCGACAGCCGCCGGAATCCTCGCCTTAAAGCTACTCCTAACTTGGATCGATCTGGAATATCTCCAATGAATAAAACACCGCCAGGTTTCAACAGACGATCCCAAGTTTTCAATATCCGTACCGCCGAAGCAGGTGATCCAAGATGTGGAAACGTACTGTAGGTGAATAACCGCGTAAACACTTCAGACTGGAATGGTGGGTGATACATGTCTGCCTTAATAAACGACATCGCATTTGCGTCTTTTGGTGCGCACAAGTCCATCACTACGAGTCGACGACACGAATCAAATACCTCACGCGAAAGACAGCCATCACCACCGCCTAAATCAAGGACGATGTCGTCATTGCCTGGTTGGAGGCGTAATCCTAGGTCCTTTACCAACGCGTGAAAAGCTTCCCGGGTACCTGCATTCAACGCATATTGATTCAACGAGTGACTCGGACCCTCATGGATTTTCCGATGTGATCTCTGCCACCACGATCTTCGCAAACTTCCCAGCCATTCAGAAGGCCCAGTCATTGAAACTGCTCCAAGGCTAAGGCAATACGATCTATGTCGTGCGTTTCCAAGTTCGGATGAACGGGCACCGCCAAGAGGTGCCGCCAGATACTTTCCGCATACGAATTATCACGGCGGCGATATTGAGCGAATGCACCAAATGAGTCAAGAGGTCGGTAGGACCATTCGATTTCAATTCCCTGCTTGAGTAAGTGCGTCGACAAGGTGGTGCTCTTGTGCACTTTCGTCTGCACCAAACATTTTGTGTATCCCGTTTCGGGCCCCACCTGAGGAGCAGTAAGAACACCACTTAGCCTCGCGATAATCTGGCGTGCGTTGTCCCGAAAGTTCTTGAGAATTTGTTGCAGTCTTGCCACTTGAATAGTCTGCAACTCCGCCTCGAGTGCACTAATCTGCCCTGAACGAGGTTCTTGGGGATTTAAGTGAAGATATTTTCTGAACGCCCGAGCAGCAAGAAAAACTGGTAACGTGTGTTCACGCCAACAATACTCCGATACGAAGCGCACAAGAGCGGCCGAGGTCCTTAGATAGCCCCTGTCCGATGGCGCATTTCGATCCATCAAACCTTGGCAGGCAAGTTTTTCTGAGTGGCTCTTGAGAATCAAACAGCCACCACCAAGCGAAAACGTTGGTTTTCCCAACCCAAAACTCAGGACACCGTAATCGCCAAAGGTCCCAAGCTGCCGTCCACGGTGCGAGATACCCATTGCCTGTGCTGCATCATCAATGAGGACTAGACCACGGGTCCGACACAGCTCAATGAGCTCCTCAAGATCTTCAGCTGGTTTACCTGACAAATGCGCCACAATTACGGCGACAGTCTTAGAAGTCAGATTCTCAATGGTACTCCTGCAACTCAGGGTTAAATCCTTGTTAACGTCAGCGAACACCGGAACATAGCCAGCTGCAGTTACCGCATGAGCCATCGAACCGCATGCGAATGTAGGCATGATAACTTCGCCAGGTTGCTTCGCTAGATGGCTAAGTGCCACCTCAATGGCTTGGCGTCCGGTCGCCATTAACACCACATTATTAAATCCGAGGGATTGGCGTAGCATCTCTTCAAGATCGTCTCGAACATGTGGTGGAGATTCTTGACCACGCAAAGCTCGTTGGATCACTGCATATTCGTCTGCTCCCCATGCAGGAACTAGAAAAGGGATGCATCCAAAAGTTTTGTAAAAATGCCGAATTCTGGGGTCAATCATCTAGGGTGAAAAGATTCACTGATAGGCACCACAATCGTCATGTGGTGGATTTCAACATTACCAGCCTGATTCGAAATCAGCGGGCTTTAACTTGTGGTCAGCGATGAACTTCATCGTAGAACGGAGTGCATGCGCCCAATGTTGACCTCCGCTTTCCGGGAATACCTTGTCATCAACACTGTGGCCGAATTCGTACAATGATTGTGTATACGCAGCAAGAAAACTGCGTCGCTCCTCCAGCATCGTCTCAGGACACCACGCTTCGTCACATAACGCCTCGTAGATATCTTCCGGTCGCTTGAGTTTCACCGCACCTCGATAGAGGGAATAATATGGTCTTCCAAGCACTCCCACACGTGCTCCCGCCAATATCGCTTCCAAACCAATACTTCCATTGATCACCATAACTGCCGCCGCCTTTTTTATAAGGCTGGTATTATCGACCAACGGGTGGCAGACAATCACATTCGGTAGCTTCAAGAGTCTGCCAAAAAACTTTTCGCCACGTCTACCATAGCTTCGTGGATGCTCTTTGACGACAACCTTGAATTCACCTGGAGCATGGATAGCAAGTTGCTCGATAATCATGTCCTGGTGCACCCAAGCCGGTGACTCTGAACACGTGCTAGCTTCCGGCTGATGATGCATCGGAAAAAACACGTAGGGCGCATCAGGCACTACTTGAGTTAAATGTCGTTCGAGCCAGAATCTGTTTCTGGCCGACTGCACATGCCATCGCAAGTTATGTAAACCTCGTCGCACATTTGCCCATCGTTGTAACCGTGGTAGGACTTGTTTGAAATTCAGGGGAGAGTTACCGTATACCATGTTCTTGTGCATTTGCCTGTACGCTGAACGCTCTAAGTGATTTTCCAGGCTATCTAGGACACCATCAGCTTGCCCAAAACTTGAGGAGGCAATAAGCGCCTTCTGTCGATAGAGATGCTCAAACACTATATTAGAGCGTCGAAAACCAAACGCAGGTGTGATTTGACCTTGACCAAGTGCTGATAGACGAAACTCCAGTGCAAACACGCCATGTCGGCGGGCAAGAGCAAACGCTACACACGATGAAATGTTGTCCAATGTCTCATAAAACACCACAGACGGATGATCATCAGCAAATATCTTCGACAAAGTACGATACGCACCAACGTATGACTGCACAATCTCTTCGTGCGTCTGCATGTAATCCCAAACACCTCCGTAGTCCCTCACAATCTGGCCGTATAAGAGATAGTTACTGGCAGCTTGATAAAGCGTTAAGCCCAGCTCCTTTTCGATCGCTTTGACACGCGCTGGCGTAACGAATTGATCATCGAGTGTCTCAACCATCGATTTTCTCGTGAGTCGCACACTCCGTGGAACATTCACGTCTTTATCGTCGGCCACGTCGGATGTTCGGTAGGGATAAACCTGCACGTTAGGAATCTTTTTAAATGACGGTACTTCTTCCGGACTCGCCAACACGACAACTTTATGATCGGCGCTTAGTGCCACAGCCATCTCACAAAACAGATGGTGAAGTCGCGATCCTCGAGACATTAACAGAACAGTTTTGTTAGGCATCACGGCTGACTATTTGATCTAAAGAACCAAGAAATACCCAGTATTGTCTTGCCTCTCTCACGAGGAAGCCTGACATAAGCACACCACCGACAAGAGCTACCAGCGTGCCTGGCATCTGTAAACTAATGACTAAAACACTCGCCGCTACGAAAATCCAAATAGTCATGATCCGATTTAAGCGGTATACATTCCATGATCGTGAATACATGAAGAGCGTCCCGCTGGCGTACGCCGCTACAGCAGCCCACGCAGCGCCTAAAATTCCAAGCAGTGGAATCAAAATGAGATTCGACACGGTAAAGACCGTCAATGACAATACATTTTCGGTCGTTAAGGCAGTCATACGACCACGCGCCAGACTAAGATTATGCAAAAACATGTGAGGCGCCTTGAACATGGCGACCACTGCGATCAACGGCACCACAGTCGCACTTGCCGCGTACTGACTCCCGAGCAACAAGTAAACGATCTCGTGTGCAAAGAGGGCTATCGTTGCACTCAACACCACGACAAATAGCAAACTACGCTGCCACAGGTGTTGAAGCCATTGCGTACCGAGTGGGTGCTCGGCAATCGCACGATAGACTAAGGGCTCCCATTCCTTATTTAGAATGATAGTGACCATAATCGCTGCCGCACCCACGGTATAGCCGACACCATAAAGGCCCACGTCAGCCGGGCCCAGAAAGCGATTCAGTAACACACGATCGAGACTGGATAATCCCCAAGTTGCGAGACTAAAGGGCACTCCCACAAACAGTGTAGGAGCGACGGCTTTCCAGACTGCCCGATCCCACCCATAACGAAGGCGTGGAACAATGTAATGAATACAGATAGGTGCAAACACGAATGCGGCGACTAAATCACCTAATAGTAGGCTGATGGGACCAGCCCGAAACAGAACGAGTGCCACTAAGATCGTTATCATTGAGATGGTGGCCTGCACTAATTCCAAGACCGCCACTTTGTCACCTCGATTATTCGTGCGCCAGTCTGCACGAATTGGTGCACCGAGACAAACGAGCCCAATAGTCAGAAGGATAACATCGTAGAATGGCCAGAGCGGTATGCCAGGTAGCAGCACTTGGCCCACCACATCGCCCAACAGCCACAGTAACAGTAACCCTGCACCAAGCATGACCGCATGTGCGATGAATAAGGTGCTATCTCGACCGTTTCCCTGGGATTCCTTCCGGTACGACCATCTGAGAAACACCGTTTCCATCCCAGGCGCAACGATTAGACTAATGACTCCACCGACAGCGAAGACCACCATCGCTGTTCCGAGTTCTGCCGGGTCCAAAAATCGCGTGTAGACCGGAAGCAGCAGAATCCGCGAACCCGTCGATAAGACGCGACCAAGGAAATACCATGTAATACTGTGCCTGATCATGACAACACTTAAAGGAGACTACCTGATATCTAAAGTGGTTAAGAATTGCGGCGTAACTAGTGCGATCGCTTCCACTTGATCGCATCTAATGGCAATAGTTCGTCGAGTTTGAGGTCCTGCTCGGCAACCGTTCCAATCACCTCGTTGAGATAAGACGACTTCAGTCCTGTGCCAGGGCTTTTCAGAGCCAGCATCTCGGGCGAAATAACGGTTCCACGATGAATCTCCATGCTAGCCACAATACTCTTCGCAAGTCGAAGTCGCACTGTTAGCTCAGATTCCAAGATAGTTTTTTCTGGTTGCCCGAGTGCCTGCTCCACCTTACGGATGCCTGTAACAAGTTTCTGGAATCCATCAGGTTGCAACGAAGCCTCGTGATCGGGACCACGCGCCGTCCAATCAAGCGTAAAATGTCGTTCAACTACGGCTGCACCAAGCGCCACGGCTGCTTGGCTGACGACGATGCCCTGTTCGTGTCCAGAATAGCCCACCACTACGTCAAACGTCTCACGAAGAGTTCGAAGCACGCGTAAGTTAATATCTTCCGGTTCGGTTGGATAGGTAGATACGCAGTGCAAAAGTACTATCTGATCATGACAGGCACGAATGACATCCAATGCCTCTCCAATCTCTTCAAGCGTACTCATCCCACTCGATAACAACACCGGTTTCCGTGTATGGGCAATTCTCTCTAGTAGAGGTAAATTCGTCACGTCAGCTGAAGCTATCTTAAATGCTTGAACACCAAGGGTATCCAGAAACTCTGCACTCTTAAGATCCCAAGCACTTGCCAGAAAGAAAATCTTTCGTGCTTCTGCATATTGCTTCAATTCTTGATAGGCCACATCGGGTAACTCTAACTTTTGTCGATGTTCACCATAAGTGGCTCCGTAGGAATTGGGGCCAACGTACGGACGTTGTAATGCCTCACGCGTCAAGATGTCTTCGACGGTCCGCTTTTGAAACTTCACGGCATCGGCATTAATCTCGCTAGCCACTTTAATGAGTTGCTTCGCCTCAGCAACTGAGCCATTGTGATTGACACCTGCCTCAGCCACAATAAAGCAGGGTTGCCCATCACCGATCACGCGTTTGCCTAGCTGAATAGTTTTCACGGCGTTCATCTACAATTCGTGGACATGCTAATCTCTACCAAGCTGTCCATCCCCCATCAACCACCAGATTTGACCCAGTCATGTACGACGAAGCATCTGACGCTAAAAACAAAATTGCGCCGCGGTACTCGTCGACCTTCGCCATCCGACCTAACACACTCTTTGCTGAGTAACTGCGAACGAACTCTTCATCATGACCGTCATAGACACCACCAGGGGTCAGCGCATTCACGCGGATATTCTTCCCTGCCCAGTACGTTGCCAGGTATCGTGTGAGTCCCAACACTCCACTCTTAACGACAGAGTACGAAACAGGAGTATTCAACGGACGGGATGGATCGTATGGATTCGTGCAGCCTTCGTACAACCGCTGATTCGGTCCTACGAGTCCGTAGGTTGATGAAATATTAATAATGACGCCACTGCCTTGGTCGACCATGACCCGACCGACATGCTGTGAACAAAGATAGGCACCAGTAAGTCCAACCGCCAAGGCTTCCTGCCATAGGGACTCCTGGTACTCTTCGAATGGTGCGAAATAACCAGCCATATTCTCCGAACCACCCTTAACTGTCATCGCGGCATTATTAATAAGAATATCAATCCTGCCGAAACGCTCTAGAATTTGCTTCACCATGGCACGTACGGAGTTCTCATCTCCAACGTCCACAGCAACGGACAACGTTGGAACCTTGAATTTTTCCTCAAGCTCTGTAGCCGTACTGGCAGCAGCATCTCCAAGACGATCAGCAATCACCACATTCGCACCAGCTTCAGATAACACCTCCGCATGCTGGCGTCCCAAAAGACCCGCTCCACCTGTTACGATAGCTACTCGGTCAGCAAGGTCGAACAAATGTTTTACTTGAGTCATGATGGTCTCGTCTAACTGTCCTTTAAAGAAACAAAACAATCTTCTTCGGCGGATTGCTTCGCAGCCAGAGCAATTTCAAGAACCGCCTTGGCCTCGGTCAACGGAATCAGCGGTGTACTGCGACCTGCCACACAATCAATAAAATGCGTTACCTCATCAAGAAACATCGTATTTCGATCAAACGTTGGAGGTTCAGTCCATATTTCCCAACGAGCAGTCGAAGATTTTTCCGAGGAACTCCCTTTGAGCCGCCTCGCGCCGGAATTAAAGCAAGGACCGACGTTTGCTTCACATCAATGGACATCAATCGGACTTTCTTCGGTGGTTTTCATCAGCGCCTCATATAGCTGAGCCTCGCGTTGCTCCATGACGCTACCATCAAGAGTTGCTGCCCTCTGCCTAGCCATCATCCCCATTTTATTTCGAAGGGACGAATCATCGATCAAACGCTGCAACGCGAATGCGAAGGCTTCGGGATCATTGTCAACAAGCTGCCCTGTGTCACCGACAATTTCGACCAATGGTGGAATCTTCGATACAACAATTGGTAACCCAGCTGACATCGCTTCCAACACTGGAATACAAAAACCTTCATAGTGGGTCGCCATCGCAAATACGTCTGCGGCCGCATAATGACGAGCAATCTCTTGATGTGGCACTGCACGAATAAACCGTACCTGTTGGCGAATCTGGAGCTCGTCTACGAGACGTTCCAATGACTCTCGTAATATTCCATCCCCGATCACAGTTAATGTCGCATTTAAGCGCGCAACCGCTTCAATAAGACAAGCCTGATACTTCTGGGGAATCAACCGACCCACGGTCAGGATAGACAACGCGCTAGCTCGTTCTCCGAGCGGTTGCAAGCGCTTCACACTTTGCTCAAAACGTTCACCAGACACACGGTTATAAATAACATGAGTCCGTTCGGTGTTGACGCCCCAACGATGCGCGTATCGTTCAACATGCCGAGTCACACATAAAACATCCGTGGCTCGTGGTAAGCAATAACCTTCAAATAGCACCCTGACAAAATGCATGAATCGTTTTTCGTGCGAACGTTGCTCGTCAAGATCAGCATGTACCGATATTAGTGTCGGGAGGTGTAAACGGCGTCCCCAATACACAGCCAAACTGCCACGAAGGGCAGGGTCATACGCGCGAATAACATGCGGTTGAACTGTCTCTAAAATTTTTGCCACCGAGCCAAACGGTAAGCCAGCTGTAAGGTAGTACCTCGGGCCCACTGCGTGTATGGTTAGCTTGGCATTTCCAACCAGTTCTTGCACCTCTTGAGGATCCACATCACGAGTGATAGGAGAAACGAAGTGCACTTCAGAGAAAACATTCTCTGGATTGTAATAGCGTGCCTTAATTTCCCCTTTCTCCTGAAAGGCTTTCAGCGGATCCGTCAAAAACACTAAGAGCCTCTTCACCGACCAGTCACCTCAAATATTCTGTTAACAAATTGAAGTGTCTCATGTTTCAAGCGCGGCCAAGGCTTTTGCAATTCCATCCGATTAAAAGTCAGATCAAGATTCAACAAAGATGGAACATAGTGTTCATAAGGCCGGCCGGCGATTTCTATCCCATTGGTGATAGAACGTACAACTTCAGGAGCGGTAGCGAGTCTGGCAGCATCGATTAATTGTCCATATTCGTCGAGAAAGACAAGACCGCGTTCGACATCGAACACATGGACAAGTTGATCAATTTTTACGAGTGCTACAATGAGCCCGTTGGCTGTGCCTGGTATCCTCATCACCGTTACAGTGGCAGGAAAGCCAGCATAGCTGGCTAAGAGTGCGAAGGCTTCCGTGCGTTGATCTGTCGCACCGTAACCCCTAACAAGAATGTGCCAAACGTGATCATCAACGACGGGCAAACCCGGTGGCGTAGACTGGACATGATCCCGACTCCATGCAAACAACAGTTGAAGTTGCTCCTCTGGGTAATCGATTTCTTCCAGTAAATTGGACACTAGATGTCGAGTCTGGAAATGTCGACTGAAAAAGTTTGTCGCTTTCTCATAAAAATGGATTGACCTCTCAGACCATTCATAATCAACACCAACGCGAGTTTGCACGGGCCAGTACGCGATCATTCCAAGTAAAAGTATCCCCAATATACTGATGAACAGCCGACGCATTGAATTCATCAAAAACATCGGAATAAGATTCACGCTAAGGAGTCGCGCATGGTTTCACTTGTCTTAAAACCCCAGCAAACCCAGCCACGGTATCGACGTACTTCAACTCGCTCAAGTCCACATTTCGCATACAAAGCTTTCACTTCATCCTGAGTGAACCGATGCTCAACTGGAGGAGCGAAGCGATCGAAAAGATCGGCTGCAAGTACTGGCCAGCGAATGGTATGAGAAAATGGCCAGGGCTCTACCCTGTTTGGTGACATCCAAGCCGTAATTCGCGCCGGCAGTGAAAACATAAGCCAAATAAATGGAACGACTAGCCAGCAACAAGCAAGTAAGACCGGTGGACTTAGTCGACTGGTAACACGACGAACATGATTCACGATCCACAGGCTAAAACGGACCCAGCCGGATTGTGTTTCGAACTTTTCATAAAGGTAGGTCACAATCGGAGCACCCGGTTTGAGCAACTTTACGAGTCCTTCCAAACCACGTTGTGGATCAGGTAAGTGATGCAAAACACCAAAACTGTACACAAAATCGAACACGTTCCTTTGGAAAGGCAGTAAATGCAGGTCTCCCTGCACAAGAGCGCCTCGTTCAGTCGGTTCGACTATCTGGGCAATGGCATCCACGCCGGTACTCAGGTCAAATCCAATGACCTTCACCCCATCGCGCCAAAACTTGATGAGATCGGCTCCTCCGCCACATCCGGCGTCGAGACCAACCTGATTCTGTCCATCAAAGATGTCGGCGGGAACCAGTTTCTGATATTGATAAGAATCCTTTTCCCAATCCTGCTTGATTTCAGGTGCTCCAAATCGCTGCCATGTGAAATCATACGTGTTGCGCGTTCGGACAACCTTGTCATTGGTCGTAACATTAGCGTTAATTGGAAACCGTGGAATTCCATTTCGGATCGGATAAGTAGTGCTACACCGGGCGCAGTGCAAAGCTGTCAGGTTATCGTCTCGGGTGTGATGAGATGACGGTGATGGTGCAGGAATGTCTAACCGTCCACAACAACTCGGACAAGCGAGATAGTCCACCAACCATGCCTTCATTCAAGAATCCTTGAAGTCTTGCCCATTCTTGTTGAGTTCAGAATGGCTAATTTTTCGGTTAACGCGGTAAGAAATTGCTGTTAGATCGACCGAACAAAGCAAATACACCAGCTATAACAGACGGCAATGCTGTAGCCGCCAGTACAATTGCAGGTATCAAGAATTGAAGGCGCAGACGGAACAAGGTGCCGGCATTCGCCATCACCAATCCATGGGCGACGGCTGTAACCAGAACGAACGCCAGGAGGAACCATTCGTCGGGTTGAAATCGCCTAAGCCTTTGCCAATAGGCCAAGGCAAGTGCTGGCAGAAGACAAATGATAAGCAGATTGTCTGGTACCGCCAGTGGTTGTAAACCCGCTGTCTTACCCCCAAACAATACTTCCCAGGGAAACGGTGCTAGAAAAGCAATTAGTAACGCCCTCGGCATGAATGCTATTACATCCCAGAGATGGTTAAAGATTTGCTGGGCATCGACCACCGACGAGCCGCCAGTCGAAGTTATGGCCTGCCTGAGATTAGAAATGTGTTCTGGCCAAGAACGATTAGGCAGGATTCCTACATTCTTGACGATATCTCCGACAACCCCTCCAATGGATTCTTTAGGCTCCAGCCCAATCGCAGGCAATCTCACATCAGTAAAAGTCGGCGTCTCTGACAGGACAAGACCTTTTGTAGACAGAATAGATTGGAGCGATCGTATTAATTCAGGGTCTTCCTCCAACAATAGGTAATTTTCAAATGACTGAACTGCAACTTGAAGCTGTCCCTTCTTAAGCAACGCCAAGCCAAGTTGTCGATATGCAGGTGCATACTCCTGATTCAGTTCAATGGCGCGCAGATAGGAGGCCACCGCCTTGCTGTCGTCATCCATGTCCCAAAGAAAAACTCGAGACTGCTTGATAACCGTTCCAGCTTCATATGCAAGGCCAAGCTTCACATGTCCCACTTCAGGATTCCTTGGAGACAACCAGTACAAAAGATTAATATTTGTGTCAGTACCGGCGGCCGTGGCACCAAATACGCAAGAAATCAATCCAAAAGCAAGGATTGTCTGACGCCAGTTCCGCCGCCAGACTGACCGTAGCACTGCAAGGGACATCACCCCTGTCACTGTAACCACAAACAGGGCTCCCATGTAATTACGGAAGTACGTCACCCCGAACACGGCGACCACTAGCAGCAACCACCCACCTACATCCGACAATACATTTCTATCTTGTTGAGTAGTAGTTATCGAATGTTTTTTCCACAAGTTAACTATCAATAAGAGCGACAACATCACCAACGCAATGGAAATCATATCTTTTAAGAGTTGTGTGGACCAAAGAATAGAAGACGGCCAAAAGGCTACGGCGGTAGCGGCGATCAAGGCGCTTCGCCGATCGCTGAGTCTTAAAGTGAGGTTGTAGGCAAGTAGTCCTATCATAGCTCCCACAAAAGCATTTACTAGCAGGAAATGCAGCGGCAGTGATCCTAGAACGGCGTAGACTATTGCGATTGGAAGCGAGAGTCCCTTGTAAAGATCGTAATGATTGTTTCCGGCAATATATACGGAAGGAAGATCAATACCTTGATGCCAGGCATTGATGAGTTTTTCCCCATGATCATGATAACCAATAGCATCCCCACCAAATACCCAAAAACCAGTTCCCTCATACTGCAAGGATGAAAGTATTGGAAGCTGAAAATATGAAACAGCGAATAAAGAGATGGCGAGACACGCCCTAACAGTAAATGACCCAATAATGATCATCGTTAAGGTTGAGTCGTTAGCAGCCCACCTGCAAGCTATGACGACCAGTCCCGCAAGCGTTAGTGTAAAGAAAAACCAAGTCAAGGCTGGCACCCACCAGGCGCAGATGAGTGTAATAAGAAAGGATGCAGCCGTAAAAGTGGTAAGCGAACCCTGATCAAATTTCATACATCCCTCGGACGAATGCCACGTCCCCGCCATCCATAGAAACCAGTTGCTGTGACATGAATATCGACAAATCCAGCCCCTTGCATCAATTCCTCGGTTCCAGATTTGGAATAATAAAATCTGATGGGCGCCGCTAAACGATCGAACCAATCGGCGTACAACACCTGAAAAGGATACTGGTGGTACAGTTTAATGCGTGGTGGAGTTATTCGTTCCACGATAGTTTTCAAACCCGGCACCTGGCGAAGCACATGATATGGCAAGATAAATCCATACCTGTCAACGACTGCACCAACAAATGACAACGTTTTGATGAGCGTGTGAGGCATCTTAGAGGTCATCACACGGACACCTTCAAGCACAGCATTGGTAAAACGTCGAGCGCTGCTGTACACCCAAATAAACCCTGTACCTCCAGGCTTAATGAGTGGAAGTAATCCCTGCAGGCCGCCGCTTGGATCGGGTAAATGATGAAGAACACCAACACTGTAGGCAAAGTCGAACGTTGACGGTTGAAACGGCATCGCATAAATGTCGGCCTGCACCAAATGCACGTTGGGTAAATGCTTGGTATTCGCGTAGGTCGATTCAATTGCGGAACTAAAATCAACACCTACCATAGTTGTTCCACAGGAAGCAGCATGGTAGATGTGTCGACCAAAGCCACACCCGACATCCAAGCCGAGTTTACCTTCGAAAAATTCTGGAGTTGCCGGGTAGAGATAATTCCAAAAATTCTCTTTAAAATCTGTTGCCATTTCAGAAAAAGTCGTCCACTGATAACCGAAGCTACGCTTAGTTTCAGCCTGCATGCGTTCAAATCGTCCTGTCGGTATTTCTGTCTCTTCTGAGATGTCATTCAGCAAACTACGATAGCGTTCAACGAATGCTGGAAATTGCGAGTATGCGCCCGTGAGAACACGAGGTATGGCATCAACAATGGGATAGCTGGCTCCACACCCGCAGCGCAACACGCCATCTATGATTTCGTCTCCACCAGTCGTTTCAACAAACGTCGTCAACTCCAGGTGCGCCCAACAGCGTGGACATCGAAGTAACTCCACAAATTCTTGCTTCATATTATTAATCCTACCGAAGTCCTAACAGTATTCTCATAGATGCGTAATGCCGAGTAATCCATCCAAGAGGCCAGGTAAACCCTGACCACAAAAAAACCCTGAGTAACAACCGCGCCACAGCCTGGTCAAGGCCAGCCTGATACTCTTGCATCCGATCCAACACTTGCCCAAATTCACTCTCACTCAAACGATACGGTAAAATTTCGAACAAAGTGGGAGATGCCGAACGATCCTGCCGACGCTTGAAATGCAAGCCTACCTCGTAGGCCAAGGCCCAAAAAATGTATCGTCTGGCCAAACGTTTCCAGTGTTCAGTGCGAGGGCGCTCAGTCGGCCATCGCCTCGCATAGCCATCACAGTATGTCGTAATCACCTTGTCATAATCGCCAACCAATGAAGCAATCGTTCGAACACTTTGTGCATTCGGTTCCTGCCGCCACGCCCACAATCGACGTTTAAGGTGGCCAATGGAGGTTCGTTCAGCGACGCGAAACCAAACTTCAAAGTCGCCAAATCCCAGCGGACCTTGCTCATCAAAGCGAGTGTCCCCAAGTGCTGACCGGCGAATCATCGCACCAGGTACACCAATCGATGATCGACCAGATCGGATCGTCTGCTCGATGAACGTTAACCCTGGAACAATTTCAGGTACCTGGTACTCACGATGCCCCAGCACGACACCTTCCTGATCGATAACATCCCAATCGGAACAAACCACGCCAACCTCAGGATGTTCCATCATAAACGTTACATAGTCAGGAGTAATGGTCGACACGCGGGTATCATGATCATGTACGAAACAGATGAACTCACCTCGACAGACATCCAATAAACAATTGTGGTTTTGGTACAATCCGATACCTTGCGAGTGTCTGATGTATTGAATCCGCGGATCAGCCTCAGCACGAGCCCGACAAATCTCTTCAGTGTTATCCGTTGAACCATTGTCACTAATAATGATTTCGACCGGTTCATAATCATGCCCACACACATCGTCGAGTGTCTCGCGGAGCGAATCTGCTCGGTTAAAGGTTGGAATACAGATGGACACTAAAGGATTACTCACTGCTGGCATCCTGGCGTCTCCTGCCTCCACGTGCTCAAAGTCGTCAGACCTGCATCGATATCGCGAAACCTATTACCTCCGGCTTCGTGTAATTTCTGACAGTTCAGCCGAACCATTAGTGGTCTTCGCGCTGCCTGGCCAAGGGTCTCTGTGAGACGGGGTTCCAGACGACTCGAATCGAGTCCAAACTTGACACAAACGCGACGCGCCAAGTCGACCCGACTTACAAACTCAGGACCCGTTGCATGAAAGGTTCCAGTGTGCCCATGCTTAATAAGCATGCGTGTTGCTTTCGCAAGGTCGTCAGTGTAGGTGGGGCTGCCCCATTGATCAGCAGGGACCGGCCATGTTTGCTGCTGTCCCATCTGATCGACCATACGAAGTATAAAGTTCCGACGTTGTCGGTCTGGACCATACACCCAAGATGTTCGAAGAATGAGATGTCGATCCGGTACGTAACGCCGCAATGCTAATTCAGCTTTTGACTTAGAGTTAGCATACACATTGAGCGGTGCCATCTCATCACCTTCGCTATAGCACTCTTGAGTGCCATTGAAGACATGGTCGGTTGAAAAAAATACGACTAAAGCTCCATTGCGGCTGGCATGTTTAGCGATGATTTCTGTCCCAGTCACATTCACAGAGTGACAAACTTTCGGCTCAAGCTCACACCGATCAACGTGACACATAGCTGCAGCTATGAGAATTGTGTTCGCCTGAACATCATCAAGCAGGCGAATGAGTCCAGGTTCATCAGCGAGATCAACGTGGTGCTGTCCGCGGTCCACACGAGAACGAGAAGCCGCTACAACGTTATACGTCGACCCGAATTCTTGGCAAAGCGCTAACCCTAACTGGCCTGAAGCGCCAATTACAAGGATAGAATCACTTGCTTGTAGAGAATCTCGCACTTATGATCAAAAAATATTTGGTTCAGGTAACGGGATGATGAAGCGCCCTCCGTTATCGGAGAACGATTGCATTTGACGCATGATTTCCTCGCGGAAGTTCCAGGCGAGTATCACCATATGACTAACATCCTGCTGACGTAGCATCTCGACAGGCATCACCGGCAAGTGCGAGCCTGGGGTAAAATGCCCGTGCTTATGAGGACTCCGATCAAGAACACCCGTAAGTTCACGTGCAACGTTGGGACAAAAATTTAACAATGTATTACCTTTAGCTGCCGCACCGTATCCAATGAGTGCAGTACCTTCCTGTGAGGCTTCCTTCACGATATCTTCAAATTGCACTCGCCATTCCATGACCGCTTTCGTAAATCGAGCGAGGCTTTCTAGTGACGAATAACTTTTTTTGCTCTCGACTTCATTGAGGGCGTGGACTCGGCCACTAACAGTTGTGGTGGATTCACGATGTTTGACAAACACTAATACTGAACCACCGTGCAAACCAATACGCTCAATATCTACAATCCGGAGATCGTGCCGGTCGCAGAGTTCACTCAGGGAACCCAACGAAAAATATGACAGATGCTCATGATAAATGGTGTCAAATTCTACGTTGTCAACTAGGTCACCCCAGTACGGCACCTCAATTACAAAGACCCCTTCCTTTGCAAGCACCTCGTGAATTCCATGCAAAAAATCATGAACATCATCTACGTGAGCAAATACATGCCTGGCAAGAATCGCTGACACCCGACCATGGCTTTCCGCCAAATCTTGTGCAGTCTTAGCATTAAAGAATTCTGCAATGGTGTTGACGCCGTTCTCATTTGCAACTGCTGCGATGTTTCTAGCAGGCTCAACCCCGAGTACGCGCATACCGAGTTTTTGAAACTCTCGTAATGCCGTCCCATCGTTACTCGCAACCTCGAGCACGAGATCGTTCGCGCCAAGACCACAACGCTCCATCAACATCTTCGCAAGTGCTTGCACGTGCACACGGACAGCTTCGGATGTGGATGACACGTAGATGTAGTTTCTGTAAAGTTGCTCAGCAGGCACTACGTAATTCAACTGAGCCAACCCGCACGATTCACAAGCACTCACAGCCAAGGGAAACGACTTTTCATTTTGGCATTCAGTTTTTGACGAAAGAAATGCGTTAGCTAACGGCATCATCCCCAAATCAAAGAAAGGCTCAGGTAATACATTCTTGCAAACGCGACAGGCTGTGTGGGCAGACATATATAACTCAGATCAAGTCAAACGCAATCATCCATGTTGGAGACGCCAATCGTATGGAATAGTTGGCGTAAATGGGTCAATTCTAGTTATTTCATTTGGATCGTGGGGGATGTCGGCACAATTCGCGACTAGAGCTCGTTGCCCACCAACAGCGGTAAAGCCGTTAACCACACCTGGAGGAACACGAACGAGTTGATAGTTAACCTGACCGAATACGATTTCCTGTATCTGTTGGTACGTTGGTGATGATTGTCGCTGATCGTACAAGACCAACTTGATATTTCCATCAACCACAGCGTAGTTAATCGTCATTCTAGAATGAAGATGCCAACCCTTAATCACGCCAGGATAAACCACTGAAAAGTAAATCTCGCCAAACTCCGTGAAATGCGGATCGTCATTACGCAGCATATGCATGACCATCCCACGCTCATCGGGAATCCGACGCAATGGCACCATTTGCACACCGTGCAGCATCACAACCTCGTCATCCACTAATCTAGACCTCGCTGTCCCTTGTTTACCCTATTTCTGATCAAGATCGGTTAGCCAACTACGATACCAGCTGATTGTCTCACGCAGACCTTCCTCAAGTGAATATCGCGCGGACCATCCTAGCGTTTGACGCGCGCGCTCTGCGCTCAAATACTGATGCGGAATTTCGTTTGTCGCCTGATTCTTTATTAATGGTTTCAAATCCTCACGTTCCATCAATTTTGAAATGAGTTGCGCAATTTCCAGAACTGTAATCGGCTGTTCATTACTGAAGTTGAAAGCTTCACCTCGAAGTTCACCAGCCAGTAATTTCTCTGCCAACCTGACGTATGCAAGCACGCCATCTTGGATGTAAAAATAATCACGTTTAAGCGTACCGTCACTTCTGATGATTGGTTGTTTCCCATCCAGCAGAGATCGAATTGTTCCAGGCACAATCCTATTAAAGTTTAGGTCGCCACCTCCATAAAAATTACCACAGCGTGTAATTGCGACCGGAACACCATAGCTATGCCAGTACGACTGTGCGATCAAATCAACGCAACTCTTGGAAACATCGTAAGGATGCCGACCAACGAGTGGAGCATCTTCACGATACGGAAGGTCAGCTTGTTCACCGTAAGCCTTATCGCTCGAAGCTATAACCACCGCCGCCACCTTGGGTGTGTTGCGAACAGCCTCAAGTAAATTCCAAGTGCCTTCGATGTTGGTTGTAAACGTTGATAGTGCGTGCGTATTAGCAACACCCACGATTGCTTGAGCGGCAAGATGAAACACTACCTCAATTTCATATTCATTTAGAATTCTTTGGAGAAGTGCATAATCTTCAATTTCACCGCGTACAGTGGTAACCCGCTTGTCAAGATTGAGTCGATCAAAATTCGACATCGGCACCGAATCACGCACTAAGCCCACCACATCCGCCTGCTGTTGATCCAGCCAGTCAGTTAACCAGGCACCCAGTAAACCCGTACATCCGGTAACAAACACTCTTCGACGATGCCACGCTTCATTATTCATAACTTGACTACTCCCAAATCTTCCAAGGGGCTTTTCCATCACTCCAATATCCTTGAAGTAACTTTAGTTCTCGATATGTATCCATGGGCTGCCAAAATCCCGTGTGTGAATAGACCATCAGCTCGCCATCTTTCGCGAGCTGCTGCAATGGATCTTGCTCAAGCACAAGATCGTCACGAACATCTAGATATTTTTCAAAGAAAGACCTGTTAAACACGAAGAAGCCTCCATTAATAATCCCGTCGGTCACCTGTGGCTTCTCATTAAACTGTTGGACTTCACCTTGCGTGCCAAGGCTTATTTCACCAAACCGTCCGGGTGGATGAACTCCCGTTACCGTCCCAACACGCCCATGAGAAAGATGGAATCGAAGGAGCGCTTGAATATCAATATCAGCAAGTCCATCACCATACGTCAGACAAAAAATGTCATTGTCTACATAATGTGCAGCTCGCGCGACTCTGGCTCCGGTCTGAGCGCGATCGCCCGTCTCAACCAGAGTCACTCGCCAGGTCTCTTCGCTGTTCGATCCGTGGTACCGCACCTTGTCGGGCTGGTTCAACTGTAGGGTGATATCAGAATTAAGAGACTTATAGTTGAGAAAATAATCCTTGATAACAGACCCTTTGTATCCCAGACATAAAATGAATTCGTCCAATCCATATGATGCGTAATATTTCATGAGATGCCAGAGAATTGGGCGACCGCCAATCTCCACCATAGGTTTGGGCCTCACCTCGGTTGCCTCATGTAACCGCGTCCCCAAACCACCACACAAGATCATTACCGGAATGTTCAAAATCTGTTGTTGCTTAGTCATGCTTGACTCCCACCTTCCGTGGTCTGCAAGTCGCCTATTAACCGTCGATAGAGTGCCGCGTACTGCTCACTTCCACGCCTAACGTCGAAGTATCTTTTCGCAGCTGCTCGACAGCGAGTCTGAGTTTCCTGATCTTCAAGTAATGACCTTACGGCAGGAATGCCTCGTGTTACGGAGGTTGTCGTCGCGTCTGGCAAGACGACACCTGCGTTAAACTCTTGGACAATGCGACCCGAATCCCCAACGCCGTTATTAATCATGACCGGAATTCCAGTTGCCAAGAATTCTCCAAGCTTCGTGGCACATGAACCTTTTTTGGAAAAACATACTTTAATAAAAAAAAGACCAACGTCCATCAAGCGGAGATAGGTTGGCATCTTGTCGAATGGTGCGGAAACAATAACTAACCGCTCCAATGGTAAGCCCGCCGATGCCGCATCCCGACGTAACTGATCATGATTATCCCGCGTAACGATTAGCACCGACGCCTGCTCTAGTTCACTCGTCAGGAGAGCCAGACCGTCAAGCATAGCCTGTCGCAAATACCAATTACTGACCGTACCAGAAACACCTATTACCAAACGATCGGTCAATTTCAGTTCTTCAAGTAGTGCAGCATCCTTGGGGCCAGGGCCAAATCGATCGAGATCGGTGCACGTGGGAATCACCTCGATGGATGTGTCGGAAGAGATGCCATAACCAAGAGTCGGAAACGAGGAGACTCCTTCATGGGTCAACGAAACGATTCCCTGCGCAGACTCAAAGAACTTTCGCTCGAAATACTTTGTGAGACCGTAAATGCTCGAAGAGCGTGACCAGTGGCCTCCGTCGACTTTTTCGTCAGCCCAAAACCCTCGCATGTCGAATAAAAATGCGGAACCAAAGATACGGGTTAGACCGAGCGCAATAAGGCCCGCAACGTAACCGCGTGCATGTACTAATTGAACGGACCTGTCCCGTGATAACCGACGCCCAGACCACACCGCACGTAACACATCAAACGCAGTGGACAGCACAGGTGGCCATTTGTGGTAGTGCATGCGCATCCAGTGAACACCTTGTTCACACAAACGCTTGTTCATTTCTCTCACTCGCTTTGGTTCAAGGTCGATCGCCTTCTCGAACGTTATGAGTGAAATATCGAATTGCGCAGCGAGACGTTCAACATACCCAAGCACTTGAGACTCTCCTAGTGGCTCGAGCACACCGTCATACGAGATATAACAAATTCTCGGCTTTATCGACTGTTTGGCATGTCCAACGTCGATCATTGCAAGGCCGTCGCTAACTTGATTCGTCTTTCTGACCACCAGCTCTGGAAGTTTAGGAAACCAACAGCCGCAAACACTAAAACGAACGGCATAATTGGTACTTGATACCGCGGTGCAGCGAATAACAAGAAATGCACGATCGCAATGACCCCAATTGGAGCCAGCAACAACACCCCGGGCCATGGTAGGCCCTGACGAAAAACACTTGCAATGCCAAATGAAGCTAAAAGGATCGCCCCAACGTTAACCGCGAGAAATAATAACTTGATTGAAAGCCGACCGTATTCGGCACGCGCGTAGTAAGCACCAAAACCTTGCTCTAAACCAACGAGATAGCTTGTGTGACTAGTAATCCAAAACATCGGTATCCGACGAAAACAGAGTGCAGCATAGCCAATCGGGTCTTCAAGAATCCGACGTATCCCCTCTTGGCGAAATACTTTGTTCTGTTCCAGATAATCAAGCCCTTCCGTGAGAGACTTCAACTCTTCGTCGTCGTAATGCCACTCAGACCATCCAGTTGTCGACAACCATAAGGTGTCGCCCCCGTGAGCAGCGACAAGAATGACTTGTTTAAACACTACGTAATTCCTGACAGTCCAGACGCCAATGGTCATCATGGCAATCACTATAAACAGTGTCACGTAACGCCACCCAGGCTTCTGCCGCGCCTTCCAAACAGCCAATATCATCAACACAGGAAACACCAAGATCAGTTCTTGTCGCAGCAATACCGCAACGCCGGCAATGACACCGGCCAGTATCCAAGCCGAAGTGGATGCCACTCGCGCCGCATGCATTACGCTCCAGACCAATAGCGCGAGCCAAAACACTACGAGCGTTTCAGTCAACAGCATTCCTGAATAAACAATAAAGGCTGGAAATGCCATCATCGCAATCGCCGTTAGGCGTGCCACCCTGACACCATAGGCATCTCGTGCTAGCCGAAACATGATGACAATGGTGAGCGCACTCAATAAAGCCTGCAGCACTCGCACACCAACTGGCAGGTGGCCGATTAATAAATAAATTCCGGCTAGAAACGCTGGGTACACTGGTCCAAAACCAATTTCTGGATCACCTGGCACATCAAGTGGAGCCGGTTGCCCAGTTCGTTCCCATTGCCCAGAGGATAATCCGCCAGAAAAACCCTTGCCTGCTACTAAATTCAAAGCCACCTGCTCATACGTCCGATCATCACCAATACCTGCGGGTACTTGTGGATACCACAAGACAAACACGAGTCGTAGGAGTGCCGCCACAAGTACGACTCGATAAAGAAATTTACGATCTCCGCGGGGCATCTTTTTCTATAACGGTTGGTTCGTGAGTACCACCAACAAATCAGGAACGCTTCGTGCAGACGAACAAGGCTGTGATATACGGGAAAAACCTGCTATTTGGAATGATGTGTTGAACGGAAAATCCGATTGGCTCAAGGATTCGTTGCCACTCAGCAGATTTTCTAAAATTCAGTTTTTCAACGCCATAATAGAGAATCATTTCAAGCCAGTAGTTAAAAATAAAATACCGTAGTCGAAACTTGATATCGGTTTCACGCATCACAAGCACACCCCCTGGCTTAAGCTTGCGATACACATCCTCAAGAATCTTTGCCTGTTCCTCATAGGGCACATGGTGCAACACATCCGCAATTACTATGCCGTCGAAATCCTCCTCTGGCATGTGTCGGCAATCGCCGGCAACAAATCGAATGTTCTGTCGATTTCCAATGGTCCCTTGAGCAACATCGACACGATCCAGTGCGGGATCATTGCCAACTACCTGCCTCGCAGGATTCTCAAGGCTTAAGTAATTCGAAACATAGCCATAGCCACATCCCACTTCAAGTACGACCCCGTCATTTGGAAGAAACTGAGCAAACTGCTCGAACGGAATAATCATCATCTTTAGCGACGTATAGATCCGCTGTAACATTGATACGCTGTACAGGTCAGCTAGGCGTTCACGCACCACACTCATTGAGTACTCCTCCTCAGTTCAGGCTGTTTCGCTATCGCAATTAAGTATTCGCCACACCATATTTCTCGATCGAAGACACGCAGCAGTGGCACTGTCCATGCAGGGGTATTATTCTGTGAAATCATACCCATAGCGCTGCACCGCAACACTTGGAGTCCACAGGACAAGAGCAATTTTTCTAGGAATCCCTTGGACGATCGCAACCCGCCACGTTCTTCTCGAATTAACAATGAAAACAAAAACATCACTGGATTCAGTCGGTTTGGCTCGACTATAACAACATGACCACGTGCGACACGCGCCAATTCATCAACTACCTGTTGTGGATCAAGCGTGTGATGCAAGACGTTCGCTACAAATGCCACGTCGAAACTGTTCGTACCAAACGGTAAAGCTTCAGCCTGACCACGCAGTACTTTTCCACATGGATTTCGTCGCACCATGTGATCGGAATAATCCAAGCCAACTACGTGTGGTGAAAATTCTGAGAATAAACTAGTAAATACACCATTACCGCATCCAACATCCAAGATGCGCGCTTGGTGGAGTTCAACAACCTGCGCTATGTGTCGAATCTTAGGCATTGCATAAGCAAGCGCCACCGGATCGTCACTTTCACGATAGCGTGCACGACGCCAGTACTCGTCTTGAGCGTGATCAGTAATAACGTCCATAATTACGATGCACCGAATTTCTGACGCTCATTTATCTCTTGGAGAATACCAATCAAGATGCTTCCCATGAATAGCTGGAGACCAACTAAGAACAAGGTAGCACCCGTTAAAACGTAGACCCAATGGACGAAGATGTACCCGGACGTGATGTACTCATAGAGAGCTTGATAATTCAAACTGACAGCACCAACCATGAGAATGGTTCCCAGTAAACCAGACCGCCCAATGGTTCGGCGGTTGAGTACATATTTTCCAAGCAGACTAGATTGGGCTAGAGTTTTACCACGTACGATTTCAAGAATGTGATTCGCAAACGCACCAAATACCATGACATTAATACCGGTTACAAACAACACCATGATGGTAACTAGTCGATAAATTTCGGTATCTTCCACACGCCGAACGTCTAGGTAGTAAGTAATTGGCTCTACACTTAGGAAACAGCCGATGGCCAGCAGGGCAAGACCGACCACACCGAAAAACTTCAACGGATTATACAGTCTGGCCGTTCGAATAATGATGTTTAAGAATCTGAATCCATCGCTGACAATGTGTAGTTTCGAATGACCAACACGATTGTCATACCGAATTGGCACTTCGATAATATTAAGTCCCTCATGAAGAGCTGCGGTGCTCATCGCCGGCGTGAGATGCAGTCCATCCGGTAAAGGTAAGAGTTGAGACAAAATGGTACGTTTAAACACACGCTGGCCGCTAGCGGTGTCCGTGATAGCGCTCCCGACGATCCAACTTAAGAGATACGCAAAAAACTTATTCCCAATATAACGCCGGATTGGCATACCACTTTTTGCGCCTGTCATCCGTGAGCCGATCACCATATCAGCATCCTGACTGACCATCGCTTCACACAGCGCTGGGAACTCTTCTGGTGGATAGGTGCCATCAGCATCGAGAAAGCCGATCCACTCTCCTTTCGCTGCTGCGAATCCTGTCTTAAGAGCTCCTCCATATCCTTTATTTTGACTGTGTGTGATCACGGTGACATCGGGATACGACGACGCAATATCACATGTACGATCCTGTGACGCATCGTTGACCACAATAACTTCTACATCCTCGATCGCACCTGGGGACTTCTGTACCGCGCGTTTAACTTTGAGGACGCGTTCCAGAATGGGTGCGATTCCGTCTTCTTCGTTGTACGCAGGAATAACGACCGATAAAATTCGCATGTTGGTTCCACTCAATTGTATTGATTAACAAACATTGTTTGCCGGTGCATCTCTATTGTTCCTATGCGGAGTTTTCTGAAGCGTTCCAGATGGACTTCACGGTGCGTATTTCCTGCATGGTGACACCACCAATGCTGAATAAAAGTGCTAGATAGGCCAACAACGCACCACACTTAGCAACAATCTCATTCATTCCAAACTGTAAAACCAAGACGTACAAGGTGTAACCCATCGCCGCTGCACAACCAACCGAGAAAAGATCGCGCCACTGATATGGAATCGGGTACAAACGCTGGGCAAACCGCAAAGCCGTGTACGCCGTCACACTATATGCAGCCAGGGTGGCGCAGGCGGCACCGATTAAGCCGTAAATGGGAATAAGTACAAAATTCAGCACCGCGTTAGAGGCGGCGCCCACGATTAAGGCCAGCGACTGGTACTGAAATTTTCCAGTAACCACAACACCTGAAAGAAAAAAGATGAACAACCCATAAACAACATATGCTACGCACAGAATTGGACTGATATCTTTGCCTGCAGCGTAAGCGGGAGGTCCGAGGACACTAATCAGTTCCGGTGTTAACAGAGCTAATACGTAAGCAAAACTTATCAAGGTAATTGTGTACATTCGAAACAGTTTGGCTAATGTGTCCTGAGGATTCGCATCACGCAAGATCCCAAAAAGAATCGGCGCCCAGCCTATGGAAAACGCCAATACTGAATAAAACACTATCTGTGCAACCTTATACGCGACCGCATAAATTGCAACTTGTTCAAGATCAAAAAAGTACCGCACGAAATACATGTCGGAAAAATCAATCACCCAATTCAAGATCATCGCGGGCCAAAATAGGAGACCCATCGTGACGACTGCTCGGCCGTCAACTGCCGAAAAAGTAAAGCCGTAAAATCTAGCAGTCAGCAACCAGCCGCCAATCGCCACAATAACTGCTATCACTAACTGTCCTTCAAAAATTCCTTCGACTCCCCGTCCGTATACGACCAGTAACGTGGGAACCATGATCAGAACGCCGATTCCTTTGAGTGCTGCCAGTCCGAAGAAACGTCCGGGTTGCTCTAAAACTCGGAGTAAACTCTGGGAGACGCCCGATAACGTGGTAACGAAGACCGCGACAGTCATCAACTGCACTAGATAAACGCCAGGAAATGCAGCTAACAGCATCTGGCTTATGTAGTCGGCTGACGCATAGCTCACTGAGGCGAGAACCACAGACGTTGCCAAAAGAATCCAGAAGACGGTCGAGGCTAATCGCATTCGCTGCATTCGATCGTCGGAATTGTAGGTGTAATATCTTCGAACAAATCCGGTAGGAAGACCCAGATCTAGAACGTACATCAAGAACATCCCAAACGTCGTTACCAATGAAAAAGCACCGAATTCTTCAATGCTCAAGTGCCGCGTATAGAAAGGAATCAACACCAACCCGGAGGCTACGACCATCGCATTCGATGCAGCATAAAGAAAAGAGTGCGTCAGCACCTTTCTGGCGTGGATTAGCATTCAGCGCCTCCACGGCCTGCCAAGACGTCACGATATACTCCAACGTACCAGTTCATGACCACTCGCCAATCATGATAGGTTACGGCCCACTTGCGACTCGCGCCACGAAGAGACCTCATCCGTTCTGCCTGGTCAACTTCACACATGGCGCGATGAATTTCATCTTCTGTGCTGACGTTGAGTACGGGTGGAAGAACGACACCGTCCGTTCCATCCCTGCGAAGTTTCAAAAACGTTGGCACGCCACAAGATAACGCCTCAAGAGACGCTACGCCGAAATAACCGTGGATGAATTGATCAAAAAATCCGTCAACCGAGTTCAACATCGTGAGCAAGTCTGGCTTTGTTAAAGCCTTGGACCAAACTACGTTTTGTGAAAGCTTAAGTTCAGCAACAAGTGCCTTGCTATGCGCAAGGTCTCGACCTCGCTCGACCGCAATCAGGAGGGAATCAGGACAATCATTCCGCACAAACCTAGCAAACGCACGGAATAGGCGATCGTTGCCCTTATCATTCGCATCCTTGAACGTCCACTCTTGCCTTGCACCATGAAAGAAGACCCGGTGCTGCGAGTATCGCGCCCGTAGTCTGCACCGATCTTCCTCCGGTGCGGGCATCCAACGACTCGTGTCGATTGGCACGGCATGCGGATTAAATGTTGCCTGTTTAATTTTTAACTGCCTAACCAATCCATGATGTGAAGGAATCGCATAGACAAAGGCCTGTGCCCGTCGAAGCGCGTGCGTCACAAGTCCACCGAGCACGCGTTCCTTGAGATTGCCCTTTGCAAACGGCAGAATCTCTAAATCACCACCGTAGCTCAAAACCACATACGGTGCACCAGAGCGCCATGCCCAAACAGCGTACTCCCCAAAGGTTTGAATGAGGTCACACTCTCCAAGTTTCTTGAGAAACTCGCGTTCCCGAGCACCTGGCCACAGAAGTCGATTGAAGCGAACGTCCACAGTTTCAATCCAATCCGGTAACTCTCGGCTCTCGCCATGTTCCCATGCCGGTTGATAAAGTGGACTCGTCTCTCGAGCGTCAACGAATACGCGGACATCATGCCCTAAGGTACGCAGGTACGTCCCGAACTGGTATGCCCAATTCAACACATTCCCGTAAAGATGTATCTTCACTCTGGGTGTAACGACGAATCCTCAGAGTCTATCCAAGGACGGTTCGTATTAAGGATCCAGCGACTGACCACGACGAGGCCTAGGCCTATCCAAAGCAAAAGTAAAGGATGCATCGATGCTCGGAATCGAGTTAGGCCGAAAAATGCAATGATATACGTTGAGGAATAGGCTAGGAGGGTCACCAACACCATCACCTGCTCCCACGCAGCCCGACGCGAACGAATTCGTCCGATCATTACCAACATTCCTATACCGGCAAACATGCATGCATAGAACATTAAATTTGCGCTGAAGAATGTGTTGGCGATAAGCAGGAGTGGTGAAAAATAACCGGAGTGTCCCTCGAAAAAGAAACGTCGGAAATCAAGCCAGACCTTCTCTGCAATCAATGCACTGGCAACACGGGGTTCCCGGATGACATTCACGACAGAATCGACTGGAAACGCAAATACATTAATCCCTCGCTGGTAGAGTTCGGTGGCGGGCTTACTCCAATCTCTGGACAGATGAATCGCAAACACTTTCGGACGACTCACGGGAGATAATAATTCTGACCAGTTGGTTGGCGTATTCACAAACAGTTTCAGAGGCATGAGCGTTAGGTACAACGCAATCAACAACACGCCCATTAACCGGACTCGTTGACGAAGTGGAACCCTGTTATTCAGCCCGTAGACAACCAACACAACTGCTGCCACGACCAAAAACACAGGATCGATGAACGCGATGCAACCAAACAACATTCCAATTACCAACATTCTTTTCCACGCATCTGCAGAGTCCGGAGGCGTTCTTTGCAACATCCAGACCAGAGGCAGGAGTAGGAAAATAGAACCCATTTCGCGAGTGAGATTGACCGAGTTAAAAATCAGTAATTGCGACAGTGCTGCCAGCATTGCAGCCACGAACCCTACGAGTCGGCCTGCGCACCGGCGACCGACGAGGAAGACGCCTACTGGAACGAACGCCGACAAGACAGCTTGAACTGTCATCACTGCAGTCAAATTGCGACCAGTCAGGCCATACAGCGCTGCTAAGAACAAACTGTACCCGGGTGAATAACTACTTGTCCCAGGCATGCCCACCTCAGTAAGGACTCCAGAGCCCTCCAGCATCCCTCGTGCATTGTGGTCATACTGACTCGCGTCATCAGAATTCGTAAAAACTATGTCTTCTCCCATACCGGCAAGTCGAAGGGAGGCCAAAACCCGCACCGTCACGCCTACCAGAAACACGATGGTGGTAAGCACCCGCCAGTCGGTCAGGTGAGCCGCGAAGCTTTGGCGCCAGGTGCGCCACCCCGCCCATGATTCCGTGCTGCGCCAGAGCCAGACTCCAAGACCCGTAGTTACCAACACCGGAACGAGCAAGGCTGTCGGGCCAAACCATAAATTCACGGCCGGTACATACGCGAGTGGAAGCCAGTACCGATCCCTGTTCATGCCGCTAACATTCAGGGCATACACGAACCCCAGCGCTGCGACGATACCGAGGCAGGTGACTATCACGCCTCGTACGTAGTACTGAAACATCTCGGCTGGGAGTTTCGCCAAGAGGTCGTCATGTCCGATGAGGGCCAAACACAGGAAATTCACATGAACCAACAGCCCGAGTCCTACAGTGTTAGCCACAAGTCTTGAAAGTTTCCAGCCTGTGGAAGGCAACGCCACGACCGCATACGCAACCGTGATTCCCCAAAAGAACAAGGGATACGCGATGAGGGTTGGGTAAAAATCCCCGAAGTTCGTGACCAGTGCATTGGAAGAAAGCCAAGGCGACGCTGATCGAAACTCGGCATCAAATCGAACCACGACAACGCCAGCGACCAGCACGTAGCTCGCGGCCAATAGGTGATTCCACAGGACTCGCGGCAACTGCCGCCACGACTTATTATTGATTAGATCCATTTTCGGACGATTTCCAAGCTGCCGCGCGACCGTTCACAAAGCGTTGCCAGCGGGCTTCAACCTGGCGACAACCTTGGTCCCAATCACCATCCGCCAGCATTGCACCGGGTTCTAGTCCTTCTGACACAATCCGAGCGTCCACAGTTGCAACGACGGTGTCACGTGCCCGTTCAGGGTCGCGCGCCATGATGCGGGCTGCCTCTCGTGCACTATTCAGAGATAGCCCCTTCGCCAGATAGGCATTTTCCAGTATGGTCTCATTGCGCGTCTGGTAAAACGGCGTGACGTACCCTCGTGGACCAGTCAGCAACGCCTCAATGTCTGCCCGGGTCCCCCGACAGCGGCGAATCAGCAGGCCATCGGGCACAAACACATGGAGTAAGTTGATCAATGTCTGGCGATAGTTAAATGCGCGCTGTTGTCCAAGGCTATTACAGCGCCGACGAGCCCTCTCGGTTTGTTGTAATCGCCACGATGCAAACGCGTCAATATTCGCGTGAGAATCATTTGGTTCCACGCACGTAAGATTCGGAGCCGCAAACCTAAGACTGTATTCTTGTTCCGTATCAAAAAATAGAGCCGATGGAATGGCGTCTCCTGACGGCGCAGCCAGTGGGTCCACCAGCCTCCCCACATCGTACATTGTGAGATCTTGGTGGTAGGCAAAACCGATTTTCCTCGACAAGTTAAGTCGTGTCGAAGTATCACCAAACTGAAGTGGAGTATTGAGATATCTTAAGAGTCCCCCATAAAGTCTACGAACTCCAGCGGCATCAGCCATCACCACAGGTTTGGCTTCAACGTCGAAGAGCACCTGACCGAGTGACCGCTCGCTTCGCCCTGCCGCACGCGCTTCGCCGGCCGAATCGGCGATGACGACATATGCGCGAATCCAGTCTGCCAACCTGACGACTAACGACGTGAAATCTAAGCTTGGATAGATTACTGGAAAGCGTTCGTAATCTTTCACTCGAGGTAAAATTGCTGTCAGTAACTCATACGGGACGTACGGATTTGGCGATAACGTGGCAGGAAGTCGCCCCCCATCGAGGTGGTACCGATTCGTGGACGGGTTATAGCTGAACAACCACCGACTGTCCAGCAACTGCTGTAATTGAGGAAGTTGAATCGCCTCGAAAGGTTCATCGGTCGGCACGAAGCGATACCTGTTAAGCCACAGGGCATGCGCCACATGATCAAGGTAAATATGACGAGCGTCGGTTGGTCCCAGATTCCGCAGTCGATCCCCTGACGCTGCAGGAGGCAACCGGCCATTCCATGCGGTCAGAGTCCTTAACCGACTGGCCAATTCGTTCTTCATGGCCTCAGGCCACTCTCCGTACGACTGCACACCAGCCGTACTCTGCCAATTCAACGCCGTGAGCACTTCTGGACCTTCGAGAATAGTCGCATAGGCCAGAAATTCATCAGTCTGCGGGAACACCTGTTTGCGATCCCGCGCGGTCGACAAATCAATCGCAACCTCATCAGAAACAGGAATCACCTGTACCTGAAACTCAGAACCTGGCGGCATGATGATCACTGGTGGTTCAGGAAAGACCCAGGCTCGCTGGTGTGACATCGGCTCGAGCACCTTGACTCGAATGATGAAATCACTCACCACAAACGAGTCGTTGAGGATCAGGCGGGCTCGAACCAAGGACCCCACCGGGACCGCTGCCGTCCCAATGTTGGCCAGCGCGAAGAAAATTACGCCCTCCGAATTGGCACCAACTTCATCAATTACAAGTCTTGGCAGATCACGATGGTCATTCGTCAGGAGCGCGGCGAAGACATTGTGTACTTCATTTTCTTCCTTGATTCGGTTATCTGGATCGACAACCACAAGCACGCGACGCTGCTGCCCCGCCAAGAGAACTCGCGTCTTGATTTCCGCTACCTGACCAGGTTGAAGTGGCGCCTCAGCGCCAAGGTCCGACAACGTAAATCGACCCTGGTCGTGACCATCAACCAGAAGGCTAATCTCGGCAGAAACATCCAGGGCCGCCGTTCCACCGTTGGTCACCTGCAACACAATAAAGCCTTCAGGATCGAGTCGGACTTGTTGCACAGCCAAGTCAGGCAATGCCAAAAGCTGACCAGGCGAGCGGCTCACAAGGACATCTATGTCATTCTGCGCACTCAGCGCCTCACTCATCGAAAGCAACCCGAACACGAGGCAAAGCAGTGGTTTCATGGTTGGACCAATTTAACGATCTAAGATGCGACCTGTGGGCGTGTGTGGCGTTTCGGTGCGCCGAAACATCAACGCAACATCACGCCACGAGGAAGAACAGGCCATCACAAACAACGGAAACAGCACAAACGCTTTTTTGCGAAACACGGTTCCAAGATTCGGAATGGCAAGACCAATAACAAGTGCGAGCATCAACCCAAACAGCAAGAGAAATAGGCGCGCGGCATCACGCCGCTGAACGACCTGTCTCACACCAACCACAAACAATGGTAGCATGACAAGAGTCGCCAGTGCTTCAAGTGCAGCCAGCACCTGTGCTGAACCCATTAGTCCGCTACCGATCTCCCAAGGTAAGGGATACAGCACCACGTTTCTGATCGCTTGAGGGAAAAAAGCTACTAACGAAAAACTTGTCTCGAATTGGGTGAGACCAAACTGTGTTGTGGCGCCTCCAACATTGAGGAAGCCGACCCTGATGCTATTTAGTCGACTTAAAACATTCACTTCAAATCGACCAAGAAACCCAGGAAACAGCGGTCGTGGAACAGCCTGGAGCACTGCTCGATCGGATGGAATTGCCGGTCTCACTGCTTCACTGGATGTTGCTGACTCCTCATTTGCAGCTGACTCCTCATTTGCAGCTGACTCCTCATTTGCAGCCGGTTCGTTCATCAGCCACTCCATCGCCACCGGAGCCGCTGGAGCCGCCTGTCGTTCCGGCACCACTAGAAACTTCATGTGTGAATCCCGATCAGCGAGGTCAGCCAATTCCACAATGCGCAGCCCATCGGGAGAATCCACAGTGTCCACGACCGTCAACGCGGATCGGTCTTCCTCAGCAACCACCGGCACTGTCGACAGAAGCGGCGCAAACTGAGTGGCACTACGAGCCTCTTGTAGGTTACGCGGTAAGGCACTCAGTCCAGTGCTCCACCACGTCTGGTCCGCTGCCTTCGCCTCGACGGCCTGGCCGGTACGTTTTCGCGCGACACTCAGATTGAACCAGCCTGGCCTGAAATCGGGAGCGGCCGTTAGTGCCTTGGTGTACTCCTCGATGGCTTCATCGTATTGCCCGCGGCGCAGATACAACTGACCAAAACCCATATACGCCAACTCACTATCAGGCGAGGCAATGATCGTGCGTACGGTAGGCACTGAACGGCTCAATGGCAACGCGGCCAAGAGTGCCAAGCTCAGCGCTATTAAAACCACACTGGATCTGCGCGTCCTAGGGCTCAACAGCTGATAGACGCCGACTGGCAACATTACCCCGACTCCGGCCATGATTAATACAACCGGCACATACTGGTTCATTACCAATAGCCCAACTGTCAGAAGCAGCAAGCTAACGCTGGTACCCAGCAACTGTGGAACAGACTTGTAACTCTCCTGATTAGCAGACTCGACCAACGCCTTGACCACAATCCAGGCAATGACAAACGACAAAAAAATCACAAGAGGGTCTTTCAGCATCTGTGTCGACCACAGAAAGGTCGACGGCCAGACCGTCACCATGACGGCACTGATACGGGCCCCGCGGGTGCCACCAAGTTTCTGGCCAATCAAATATGCGAACACTGCCGTTGCTGCGCCCAACCAGCAGTTGAGGATGATGGCATTCAGTGGATGCGGGCCGAGCAACGCATATAAGACCAGTAAAATGTAGTTGTAATGACCCTCACCGAGGCCAAGCGCCTGTGGAGGTGGTAAATCATTGGCAAGCAGTGCCAGGGCTGCTTCCGTAGCATCGTGATAGCCCTTACCGTCTGGCGCGAACGCCCAGAATCCACCATCAATTTGCAAGCTTTCCAGAATCGGGAGCTGCCACAGAGAGGCATAGAACAATCCGATACCAAGACAGGCTCGCAGAGCAAAGCTTCCAAGAACAATCTTCCATAACCATGGATCTTCGCTCACAGAGGTGGCGTGCTGCCATAGCGCTAAAACCAAGACCAGCAGGAACAACCACGGCGTTACATCCGGAACGATGCGGATCGCCAAGAAAAAAGTAAGCATAACGGCTACAGTTGTAGCCCACTTACGATTACTGGCCTGAGCGAATCGACTAAACCATGCACTCATGAGATTAAGACGCGAGCTTACAGGTTATCTATATGCGGGATGATCTGAAACTGCCCATCAACCTGCTTCTTAGAGAGTCAGGGTAATAATTGTGCCTGTTCATGCCGAAGCTGGTGCAGTTGGAATCGCCTGGACACGAGTCTACCCAAACTGCTAATCAAGGGTAAGCGCTGCAAACCGCGTTTCAGTTTGGGATCGGCCTTGATGACGTTAATGACTTTCAGCAAGAACGGCTGACCGTTGCGACGAAAAAGCCGTTTCCAGGCGAGACTGCGAGCAATCCTCGCTTCCAGCCACGCCCACGCATCCTGAAACTCTTCCCAAGTCGTATAGTGATCGTGTTTAAAAACCATCTTGCCGTATTTCTTGTACTCGCTCCAGTTGCGCACCAAGAGTAAATCTCTTGCTTTCAGCTCTTCATAGAATGCCGTACTGGGCGTTGGAAATAAGATCGAACTGCAAACAATATCTGGTTCAAGTTCCACAAAGGCGCGATGCGTTTGTTTTAAGGTTTCCTTGGTCTCCCCAAGAAAGCCCACCATGAAATTCGCTTGGGCCTTCATGCCGTACTTTTTGGTTAAGTCAAATGCCTTCTTAGCCTGAGGGATACTCCACGGCTTCAAAATACGGCGTTGAATTTCAGGATCAGCTGTCTCCAATCCGTACTTCAACTTTAAACAACCAGCCTCTCCCATCAATCGCATCATTTCCTCATCGACGAGTTCAATAATGTTGTGGGCGACCCACTTAATATTGAGTTTTGCATCAATGAAGCCTTGGCAGATCTCCTTCGCACGCGCAACATTCACCGTGAACTCACTGTCAATGAAATCGAAATGTCGGACTTGATAGGTGTCGATGTAGTGCCGAATCTCATCCACCACCTGTTGTGGGGTTTTATAGAACGGTCGAAGGGTGCTCGAACTGCAGTAGGTGCATTGCTTCACGCACCCTTTCGACGTCACCATCCACATGTAACGATTGGAACCGAACTCCCAATGCCAGCCCAGTCGCTCTTTCTGGAGACGGAAAAATTCATCCATCGGAAGCAAATCAAATGCCGGCATTGCGAATTCGCTTACGGATTGAAACTGCGATGCCCCGGTATCAAGCAACTGATTACCCTGCTGCAGCACCATCCCGGGCGTCTTGCGGATATCACCGGTCTCTTGAAATTCCTTCACCGCTTCAGCAAGGGTGTTTTCGATTTCAGTCTTAGTGAAGTAGGGCGTCGTGAGGCCGAACAACTCAATCGCTTCTTTCGGATCAACAGAGGAAGGACAAATGACTCCAATTGTCGGATATTCTAACTCTGCGTACGGCCGGTCGTCGTCAAGAGTGTATGTACCGAGGAGGCAGATGATGAGATCTGGTTTTAGAGCATGAACCTGTTGCAGGCCTTGGTCAGTTGGAAGATTTTCTAGGCGTGCATCAAATACCTGAAGATCGAGGTCCGGAATGCGTTGTCGAAGAACTCCCAAAATCGACGCGGCCGTGTACGGTGGATAGAGACCTGAACAGAATCCCGCGTGCCGGTCTTCCCGGTCGGTGAGCTGTCCATCAACATCAGGAGGATTAACTAATAAGACCCGCATGGGTTACTTCATCTCATTTATCTACAGTACCGACATCGATGCCACTTCACTATACTCTTGTACCGCTATGCCTCAAGGTCATCCAGTATCTGTGGAAGATCCATCCATCCTGCCGCATGTCGATCAACCAGCCCCGCTTCAGTCCCTAGATCTTGATGGATCTGCTCGCCAACCGCAATGGTCGCAATGGACATTCGGACCGGCGCTGCGGCAACGGCCGCCCGCGCACTGCGCATGTCATTAATACTGTCACCAATCATAACGATTGAGACGCCCTCAGTCAGCAACTCAAGTTGTCGCAAAGCTTTCAAGACTGGTTCCGGGTGTGGTTTTTCACAGATCACATCATCACGACTCACAACAGATGCAAACATGTTGGGAGAGAGCCCACTGGTCGTTAACGCACGTTTCACGGCCGCTCGCCCATTATTACTAATCAACGACATCTGCCTCCCGCTGCCATGCCAGTCCATTAATACTTTCTCGGCTCCCGTACAAATGGAAGCATGTGCGGCTCCATCTTCTTCTAATTCGTCTAATATCCGATAAGCCTGACGACCGATTGCATCGGCCGGCGTCCCACGTTCGGTGAGTACTTGTAATGAGGTCCGTATCGTTGCCAAAACCGGACGAAAGGTTTTGTCGATACCATGTTCAAGAAACAACTGCCGTAACTTCTCCCGCGTTGCATTCATTGCAGCCGTCGAAATCTCAAGCCGCAAGATCGTTCCATCCATATCCAAGAAAATTGCATCTACGTGGGCCACTTGGGAATCTCGTCTGCAGGAATCAAGACTGGGCCGCAATCCAGCGTCCGGATCCAATATAAGTCAGGGCTCAGCACATCGTATTGTGCTACGGCCCCAACGTCTTCCTTGTAGGCCAGCTTGACCAGTAGGTGGACAATATTAAATCCAGCCTTCGCATAAAAATGTGGTGACGTCGTACCAAACCGACCGACGTTGACTTCTGTAATCCGCGGTTCATCAGACGCATCGCACTTGAAGTCAATAAAGAACACTCCATGAGGACTGTCGTCAATTATCTTCAACGCTCGGCGGCCAATGTCATTCACGTCCTGCCGGTGGATCGTGTGAGACACAGCCGGCGCCCCGGTAATTCCGCTAGGGCTGACATGGGGGATCACGTAGGAGACTCGCCGCCGTGACTGACTGCACACCAATTCCCCCTGATTCCACAAACTCAACCACGTCAGGTTGTCCCCAGGAAGATACTCGCTAGCAATAAACGATCCCCATCCAGCATGATGCGCAATCCAAGACTTCGCGTGATCCGGTTCAGTACATGGAAGACTCGCCACGCCAATTCCATGACCGGGAATGCCTGAGCCTCTGACCCAAATTGGTCGCGTGTCAATTTCGCCAAAGACGCGATCGATGTCTTCGGCCGCATGAATCACGAAAGTGCGTGGAACCGGAATACCATTGGCCGCCCACATTTCGAATGACCGGTACTTATCCTGACCGGTTGCGACCGTTTCAGGCTTCGGTAAAAAGATACGCGCCGATAGGTCATCCTCCCGACCTGCGAGGGCTCGAATCTCAACGCCATTCGTCAAAATCAATAACCCGATGTTGTAATCGTGGATGAGTATTTGCAGTCGTTCTAGATACGCTGCCAAGTCTGCCGCTTTGGGAATCAGTTCCCGGGCATCCGTTTCCGCCAAGCAGATGTGATAACGATTAGAATCGGTGCCCAGTAAAAAAATCTCTTCATCTGCGAGACGTAGAGCACGCGTTACATTAACTCCACCAGGGCCACCAGCCCCGGTCACAAGTACTCGTTTAGGTTCTGACATTCTCACTCCGGCTCACTGTGTGCCCTCGTGACCCGAGGGCAGTATTCAAAGTGGCATCCGTCGCATTCTCTGCGCGTTGCCGCACTGCAATCTCTGCAACTTTTAAGCCAGCACAATGTAAATCAATGACGGGTTTCACACCTAAATGACTAAAAGTTCTCGCCATTCGTGCTGATTCTTCGCCAGCGTGATCCAAGCACCAAATGCCGGCCTGCTCGAGTGCTTTGGTGTCCACTCGACCTGCGAACGGAACAACCACGATTCCCGGCGCAATTGCTCGCAACCGTTCAACTTCCATTTGCCCACCCTGTCCAATAAACAGGTCGGGGCTGCAGTAGTCAGCAAGAATAATAGCGTCTGCCTTTTCAAGAAACTCTTCCGCCTGTGCTCCCGCCAAACGATCGAATCGTTGGACATCTGCCCCGACCTTACCAAGGCATGACGCGATTACACGACCAAACTTATCTGTACTTACGACTCCAATCCGACTCTGATAGACCTCAATCTCCGCTTCAAAGAGGAGCTTAAGAGCCAACGGACCAGAAAAATCAAATACCTCTAGCCCAGGGTAATCTTCGTTGGTTGCAATGACAGTAATGTCATGTGCTTCGCACGCGCCTAGATCAACATCTTCCGGCCTGGCTTCCCAGGCTTCGCACATGAGAGCAATGACCGCGCCTGCTTTCAGCTTGCTAACCGTCATCCGATCCAGCGGCCGTACGAATCCAAGATTCGTCACCACATCCGCCTGACCTAAAACTTCTGCCCTCTTGGATTCCTCCACCATGATACGGTTGGGAATCCCACAGAATCTGGCGAACTCCGCACCGACCGTGGCAATGTCAGCAGCGGCGCCATAAACAGAATCCTGAGTGAGGGCATACACTTGGTCCGCGCCGGCCAACGCCGCGAGCAGCGGTGTCGTCACAAACGCTCCACTCCCCATTTCAGTCAGGATGGTTAAGCCTTGCAGATCGAGTTGATTCTCTTTGATAGCCTGTTGCATCAACCTCAAGGTACGAGCCGGATGCAGCAAACCGCCTGCCTGCAGACTGCTCAACTGATCTGTCATAACTAGTTCGCCACGATGGCTCGAAGCGTCTTGCAAATGCGTTCAATGATTGGTTTGTCGAGTGCTGTATGGAGTGGTAGTGCCAGACTTTGTCGCTGGGCAAATTGACTATTCGGACAAGATGCCATGTCCTTGTATGCTGGCTGGGCACTCACCGAGTACGTACCGGCCACAGATTCAATGTCAGCTTCTCGTAAGCGGTCCAACACATGTTTCCGATCGTGGCGTTCCAGAAGCACCACGTACGCTTGATAGATCCGACCATCCAGTTTCGCAGGGAGACGGAGTGCATCCACGTCGGCGAGTGCTTCGTCATACCAATTCGCGATCTCTGCGTGGCGCTCAATAATTGATTGGAGTTTATGAAGCTGTGCAATCCCCAACGCTGCGTTAATATCGCTCATCCGAAAGTTAAAGCCCTCGGATACAAATGCCAGTGTCGACTCCGTTCGCGTAATGCCATGATTGCGTAGCGTGGTAACTGTTTCTGCAACATCCGCTCGATTCGTCACCACCATGCCTCCTTCACCAGTGGTAATAATCTTTCGCGGATGAAAACTAAAACACCCAACGTCACCCCCCGTACCGCAAAAACCGGCAGTATCCCTCGCACCGAAGGCGCAGGCGGCATCTTCCACGATCGCCAATCGGTAGGTTTGGGCCAACTCGAGTGTGCGTTCCATCGCCATAGGAAGTCCAAAGAGGTGCACAGCCATAATTCCCTTAATCCTGCGGCCGGTCTTAGTATCACGGAGTTCACCAGACTCAAAGCGACTGCCTGTCTTGAGAAACTTTTCGAGATCGTCAACATTGAGATTCAGCGTGTTGGGATCTACATCCAATAAAATTGGTTCGGCACCGCAATGTCGCACGACGTTGGCCGATGCCGGAAACGTGAAATCTGGCACGATCACCGCATCGTCGGGACCAACACCCAGTCCACACAATGCCAGATGGAGTGCTGACGTCCCGGAATTCACCGCAATGGCATATTTGATGTCGAGTACAGTTGCTACCTGCCGCTCAAATTCAGCAACCTTCGGCCCCTGTCCCACCCAGCGAGATCGTAATACCTCCAGCACCTGGGCTTCATCTGCAGGGCCAATGGCAGGGCGTGACACAGAGACAGCCTTTATCCGTTTGGTGTGTGCTTTTGATACCACTCCGCGGTTCTCCGAATACCTTCTTCCAAATCAACTACCGCTTCGAACCCAAGCAGTTGCCTGGCCTTTCCAACATGAGGAATCCTGAGTTCGATATCCACATAATCCTTGCGCGTAAAGACCAAGCGGGACTGAGAACCCGTTACGCGGAGGATGGTATTGGCGAGACCATAAATCGTCACTACCGCGCGACTGTTTCCAATATTGAACGACTCCCCGACAGCCTCCGGACGATGCAGGCATTGCAGGACGCCTTGCGCCATATCATCGACATAGCACCAGGCTCGAATCTGATTGCCATCACCGTGAATTTCGATATCCTCATTGGCGAGCGCCTTCTTGATAAAAGCGTGAATCGCTCCCTCGCCAACCTGGCCTGGCCCATAAATATTAAAGGGCCGCACGACCACCGTCGGCAAATCAAATTCCCGGTAATAGGCGTGAGCCAGATGTTCACTTGCGAGTTTGCTGACCGCGTATGTCCACCGGGCTTCACCGACCGCGCCCATGACGGTCCGGTCGGTCTCTTCAGACTTGAATGCGTGCGTGCCAAACACTTCACTCGTTGAAAAATCGACGACTCGTTCAGACACTCCCAGCACACGGGCCGCCTCCAAGACATTAGCCGACCCGAGCATATTGACTCGCATCGTGCGAGTCGGACTGCGCAACACAGTATCCACACCAGCAATAGCAGCCAGATGCACGACGATTTCCGCCTGCTCCATCGCCTGTTTCACGCTTTGATAATCCAAAACGTTCCCTTCGATCAACGTAAGGTTTGGATGTCGAGCGAACGGTTTTTCGCGCAGCGCGTTCCGTTCAAACGTATCAAACACGACAATCTGATTATCTTCGACGAGGGCTTCAATAATCGTTGACCCGATAAACCCTGCACCGCCTGTTAGGAAGATCCGCTTATTTTTTATCACTGGCATCGTGGTTGGCACCGCCTCTACTCCATAGACCCATTCGTTGAACCTAGAGCGACCACCTGCTGGCCTTTGCGCTCATAAGACACTTTGCATGCATTACAGACACACGTTTCTTCGGCGTCGTCGACCTTTAACGGCAAGCGCACCCCGCACTGACACATCCATCCTTTTATGCGCGCCGGCACCCCACTCTGCAACGCATAATCTGGTACGCTCCGCGTTACCACGGCTCCAGCTCCGATAAATGCGTACCGGCCGACCGTATGTCCACAGACTACTGTCACGTTGGCTCCGATCGTGGCGCCCTGTTGCACAAGCGTTGACTTGTATTCGTCCTTGCGTGATACATGACTCCGTGGATTCACGACGTTGGTAAACACCATGGATGGTCCGCAGAAAACGTCATTCTCAAGGATCACCCCGTCATACACCGACACGTTGTTCTGGATCTTGACGTTATCGCCGATGACGGCCGTCCGCGCCACAAACACGTTCTGGCCAAGCGAACAGCCTCGCCCAATTCTGGCCCCTGACATGACATGACTGTAATGCCACACCCGTGTGCCTTCCCCGATGGTGCACCCTGGATCAATAACTGCCGTCGGATGATGCGCCTCCAACGCGTGCGATGGACGTGCCGCGCGTTCCTCACCACTCCCTTGCTCCAGCGATTGCTGACAGCGCTCAAGCACCCTAAGGACGGCAACCCCGTTGGCTCCGTCGGTCCTGGGACGTGTCCGCTGCGTCACACACTCGATAAAGTGCCGACATTCTGCCTCGAGTGGCTCAAGATTGGGTAGGGCGACTTCTTCGGCATCGGCTTTCACCGATTTTGGTATCCGTTCAACCCAGTCGATCCGATGCGGGTACAGTCGCAGCTTTGTTGACTGCTCGACGTCATCGAACACCGCCATTTTGCGATCGCCCACCACGACGAGCCGGTGATCCTTGTAGGGATGTAACCAGCTGACAAAAATGTGTCCCCGGACGCCGCTGGCGAACTCTAACGTGCTCATCGTGACGTCTGCGATCTGCTTGTTCAGATAACTGCCACCCTGACAGGTGACAGAAACGGGCTCCTCCCCCAACAGTCGCAGAATGACGTGAATATCGTGCGGCGCAAAACTCCACAAGGCATTCTCTTCGGTGCGAATACGACCCAAGTTGAGTCGGTTGGCATAAATGTAGTAAATCTTTCCGAGCGCTCCTGCCTCGACGAGGCGACGCAATTCTTCAACGGCAGGATGATACTCAAGCAGATGCCCCACCATGAGAATCCGGTTACACCGTTCTGCCACGGTGACCACAGCCTCGCCCTCATCAGCGGTCAAGGCCAGGGGTTTTTCCACGAACACATCCTTGCCGGCCTCGAGCGCCTCGCACGCCAGCGCCGCGTGTGACGCAGCGGGTGTCGCAATGACACACGCCGTAATCGTCGGATCGTCAAAGACGTCCTTGGCCGTCGTGGTCGTCTGAACCTCTGGGTAAGTTTTCTGAACCTGATCAAGTGCTCCCTGGTTGGCATCGCAGACAACCCGCAAGACACCCAGGTTGGCAAGATTCCGAGCAAGGTTTTGTCCCCAGTACCCACACCCGAGAAGTGCTACGGCCGGTCGGTCCCCAGTCATCATGCCACTCCTTTCCGAACCGTGTCATCGGACAAGGGCCGCAACGTCACCAACCGGTCCCGTGGAATCCCTTGATGCTCAAGGCGCCTCAGTAACAGCTCGGGGTGGTCTAACGTTGCAACGATCAGTCGGTCGATGTTCGGCGGGAGTCCGGACCCCAGCCGCTGAACCTGCATCCCGAGAAATTCCGTGCCACCACGATCGTCAAGAATCATGGCCGGCTCCAACCCCTGTTCCTTGAGCGACAAGTAAGCCAACTCTGCCGCTTCGCCCGTTCCAAAAATCGCGATGCGCTGCATGCCAGCCACCGACAACGGCTGGAGAACTTCACGGAGATGGAATCTCACCTTGCGATAGAGACTGAGTGAATAATCCATAAACTCGTACGTTAATCTGGTTTTCTCGCGGATCCCTTGGGGCGTTAACAGATATCGCAAGCGATTGGCCTGGACGTTGATGCATTTAATGTGTCCTTTATGAACCAGTCGCTTGAGATAGATGTTGGTCAACCCCAGAGCAATACCGAGTTTCGTCGACAACCCTCTCTGGGTAATCCGACCATCACCGTCGATGGCTTCCAGCACGCGGAGGACGCGCCGATCTGCGACCTCCATGTCATCGTTCTTCAGCGGTGGTGGAAGATGATTAGTCATGAGAAAAATGCAGTGCGTAACCT
>ERZ651768.79-NODE-79-length-69394-cov-9.292987_pt1 | contig 69394 bp, 62 predicted proteins | sample MGYA00514754_ERZ651768 | MGnify/ENA metagenome assembly ERZ651768
GTATTCGTTACACATAAGATCCAGGAGCGTAGAGCAGATGGCATCCCAAGAAACCACAGATATCCTCGCACCCCGAGAGCCACGACTCATCAGCTTGCCAGGTATCTGGCGCGCATTACGCGTATGGCCCATAGTGCCGGTCATTCTGCTCTCTTTGGTGCTTGTTTCGGGCATCGCAGCGCCATGGGTCGCTCCCCACGACCCAGACCGGGGCAACCTGAGGGAGCGTAATCTGCCGCCCTTCTGGTCCGGCCCTGAAAGCGCGCTAAAAACAGTTGCAGACAGCGTCGCCTTGGAAGAACAAGGAAGGTTGATAACCCTGAGGAACGCCCAGGAGATTGACCCGCAAGCCGCCGTAGGCGATAGGGTAGAAGTTGAGATCGCGGGCGGCGGCAGCACCAAATACCTGCTGGGCACCGACCAGTTGGGCAGGGACCTATTGTCCCGCGTGATCTACGGCGCCCGCATATCTCTGGTAGTGGCTGTGGTGACCCTGGGTGTCGGCGGCACCATCGGGGTGACCCTAGGACTGGTCGCCGGTTGGTACGGAGGCTGGATAGACGAACTGATCATGCGGTTCGTCGATGTCATGCTCTCCCTGCCTCTGATCTTGGTTGCCTTGGTCCTTGTGGTGACCCTGGGTCAGTCCTTCTCGATCATAGTAACCGTGCTTTGCCTTTTTATTTGGCCGCGTTTCGCCCGTCAGATCCGTGGCGAAGTGTTGCAGCTAAAGACGCAAGACTATGTGGCGTTGGCCAAGGTGTCCGGGGCCTCGACACTGAGGATACTCTTCGTCCATATCTTCCCAGGTACCATCAACACTCTTATCGTAGTGGCCACGCTGCAGATCGGTATTGTTATCCTTCTGGAATCTGTGTTGAGCTTCCTGGGGGCTGGTGTCCCCCCGCCCACCGCGGCTTGGGGTTCCATGGTATCGGATGGACGTGACCGGCTAGCCGGATTCTGGTGGATCTCCACCTTCCCTGGTTTGGCGATAATGCTCACCGTGATGTCGCTGAACCTATTCGGCGACTGGCTACGGGACAAGCTGGACCCAAGGCTCCGCCAGGTCTTATAACGCTCAACTGAGAACAAGGTCACACGAAGCCAAGTTTAACTGGGAGATAGGCCCATGGCCTGCAACCCGTTCTTGGGCGGGTCTTCGTCGGCGTTGTGTCCGCATATCCCAACAACACCTGAAACTAGCGACTGTTCGGCTTTGTTAGGGAAGCACCAAGTTTCTTTTCGTATACAGTCATCAGCTACGAACAATGAGTAACAAGGCTGATTCGCGCTAGGCCTCAGAGATCCACTCCACTACACGTTCCGCAATCATCAGAACGGTCGCGTGGGCGCCGCCGGAGCGGGGAACCCTCGGCATGATCGACGCATCAACCACCCAAAGGCCAACTATCCCTTTGACCCGGCAGTGCTGGTCGACCACAGTCATCGGGTCTGAAACAGGCCCCATCTTGCAGGTACCAGACACGTGCCTGGCGGTGCCCACCGTCTGACGCAACCAGAGGTCCAATGCATCGTCGTTGTTCAAGATGTCTTCCGTGGGACTGATCCGGTAGTCGGCTACGTCGTTATACGCATTGGATTCCAGTAGCCGGGCCGCCATCCGGACCCCTTCTCTGACCCTCCGGATATCGTTTGGATGCTGGAGATACTGGTAGTTGAAGGACGGTTGCACCAGTGGGTCGGCAGAAGCCAGCCTGACTTGTCCTGAGCCGTCGGGCAAGCCGAGTGTGCATGATATCCGCGCCGCTTGGTCGGGCGAGACGTCGCCGGTGTTGTATTTGGTCCGCAGTCCTGGCACCCGCTCTGAGCGTTCATCAACGACCGTGTTGGTCCTGAGCACCATGTCGTTCGCTTCGCTAGAGCCTTCCGAGGTGTAATGCAAACTGAAGTGCACCGTATCTTCGTCGCCCTTCATCGACGCGCCATCCTTAACCTTGTATGAGATATGGGCGCTCAAGTGGTTCCACAGGCTCTGTCCCACGCCGGGGAGCTCATGGACCTGGTCTATGCCATATTGCTTAAGCTGTTCCACGGGTCCGATGCCCGACAGCATGAGCAGATGAGGCGATTTTATGGCACCGGCGCTCAACACCACGCGGTCGGCTTCGATGTTGAAAATTTCGCCGCCGCTTTCGGCTTCTACCCCAACGGCTTTCCGGTCTTCGATCAATATCTTCCGTACTGCAACGCTGCCTCGCACGGTGAGATTGAGACGGTGCCGCATCGGGTTGAGATAGGTCATAGCGGCGCTCATCCTGATGCCGTCTATGTTGTTCGAAGGAGACACGCCGACGCCGGCAGGGTTGGCGCCATTGGTGTCGTCAGAGGTACCGAACCCGTCTTCCAGGCAAGCTGCGTGAAACGCCTTTTGTATGTCGGGGGTGGAACCTGAATGGCGGCGTCTAACCGGCATGGGACCGTTGGTTCCGTGAAAGTCGTCTTGTATGTCCAGGTCGGTTTCTGATTTTCTGAAGAACGGCAGGACCTTCGTATAGGACCATTCATCATTCCCCAGAGCAGACCAGGCGTCAAAATCTTCTGGAAGTCCCCTCTGCATCGCCTGACCGTTTATGGAAGACCCCCCTCCGATCACCCGGCCTTGGGCCACGTGAATCTCACCTTGCTCCTCGGTGATCGTTGCCCGCAAGGCCCAGTTGTGTTCCGAGTCTTGGCCCTCAGCGTATCTTGTGCCTCCGAACTTAATCTCATCCGGCAGGTTGGCGGGGTCCGGGTAATCCGGCCCTGCTTCTAGCAAAAGCACTGAGGTTTCTGCGTTTTCGGCCAATCTGCTGGCCAAGACCGATCCGGCGGCTCCGCCGCCGACGATTACAACATCGTACTTCATGGGTCCTCCCTAACTAAATGATGCTGAGACACAGAAGCGCCCGTGGCCCTCATATCCTGACGAGCCGCCGGGTCCGCTAAGCTTTGGCCGGAGCTTGCAGCATAGGCCATAGCTTGTGGGCGCTCTTGCCCATGATCCATTCGCGGTCGTCGTCCGAGAGCCAGGGCAGGGCCGTTTGACCGAGCTTCACTTGCCCGATGTAACCGCCATCGCGAGACGATGGGAAGTTGGACCCCCACATGACCCGCTGCGGCGTGAACGCCCTAATCACTTGCCTGAATAGGTCTTTATCGGCGGCGCTCAAGTCAGCGTATGGCCCCAAGCTTGTGCTGGAGATGCGCAGGTGCGCGTTGGGTAGCTTGGCCATCTCTTCCAGCGCCGCCGTCATGGCAGGCTTGTCATCGGACCCACTCCAACCGGCGAAATGGTCTGGTGCGAAGAGAACGTTGGGATGGCGGGCGCCGATATTCCGCATCCGGTTGACCTTGTCCGGCTGGCCGCCTCCGCCGATGGATATGGGGACGCCGAGGGCTTCCGCCCGCTCCCAGATCGCGTCGCAACTGGGATCGTCTGGCTCTGCTTGGCTCTGAAGGCGCACGCCGTTCATGCCGTGCTCGTTGACCCAATAAGAGAGCTTTTCCGCGGCATCGGAGGCAGCCGGATCCAAGATACCAACCGAGACTGTGCGCGGGGAGTAAAGCTTGGCGCTGTCGCACTGGTATATGTTGTCCAGACCGTAGGTAGCATTGGGCTGCACCAGAGTGGCGCATTCCACGCCAGCGTCATCCATCTCTTTGATCAGGTCTTCGACATCGTTGCTGACCTCAGTGGACCAGCCTCGCGCGCCGGGATCGAGCGGGTGCTTGGCCTTGTCGCTGCTAACTACATGGGTGTGGGTGTCAATAATCATGGGTGGTCTCCTCGTGGGATTGCACCGCCCAGCCTACCACACGGCTATTGATGATGAAACTGAGCTTTTAGTATTAGTGTGCATCATTCCTGGGAATGATTGATCTCTTACTTGCCATTCTCGGGGATTCCCAGATTCGCGGTTGGCCCAAGCGGTGCGTCTCCTGACAGAATCGTGTCGTAAAACCAAGAAGCAACTTCTCTAGGAATTAGCGCTTGAGCTAGGGCGCACCGAGCAGGAACGGGAACGCTCGTTGGTGCTTCACGGAGCTTCCAATAGGGTGGCCGCTGCCCAAGACACGGACGAAGGCTGGGCCTGATTGTTAACGAGGCGACACGACTCCTCGGATCGACTGGCACCTCGATAAGGTGATTAGAGGGCGGCGTATTGGTTCCCGCCGCCGGTACAGAGAGCACTTCCGAGTTTCTTGTCGGAACTGCCGAGCCTATGCCTACCCTTTGGGCAGTGTGACTTTGCTAGCGGTCCTAGCGTCTTTCACATACGGCGCCTACCGGATGGGTCTGCGGCGTGAGGATTAACGCCAGATAATCCTGTCACAGCACTTTAGCGGCAAGCTATAATTTAGGGCCTAACAAGGGTGCTCCGTTATTATCAAAGTTTGGCGGGACACCCTTGTAGCGTCACTCATCAGTATAGAAAGCGAGGCCCTATCATGGCGAACAACTCAACAGCCTTCGGTTACCTGCTGCCAACCCGCGAAGTGGTCATGGCTCCCGGAGACCCCGATTTCGGGTCGATGATAGGCCTGGCTGAAGCGGCCGAAGGGTATGCCTTCGACTCTGTCTGGTGCGGAGACAGTATTCTGGCCCGGCCACGCCTGGAGGCCCTGAGCACGCTTTCGGCCATCGCCGGGCGCACCAAACGGGTGAAATTGGGCACAGCCGTCTTTCTGCCGGCCTTGCGCAACCCCGTGGTGCTGGCCAATGAAGTCGCTAACCTGGACATCGCATCCCAGGGCCGAGTCATCCTGGGCGTTGGCATCGCCACCAAGACGCCAACCGTCGAAAAGGAATTTAACGCCTGCGGTGTTTCATTTAGGCACCGAGTCAGCATCTTCGAAGAGTGTGTGACGGTCATGCGGAAGCTCTGGACCGAACCCGAGGTCAACTTTGACGGGCGCCACTTCAAGCTAGACGGAATCAGTTTAGGCCTGCGCCCGGTGCAGAAGGACGGCATCCCACTCTGGATGGCGGCCAGCGCCGAGAAACCCCAGCGCCGGATGCTGAAGATTGGCGACGGCTGGTTCCCAAATTCCACCTCTCCTGAGGCATTCGCGGAGGGTTGGCAGCAGATTGAGGCGCTCGCCAAAGAATCGGGCGATGATGCCGGCCGTCTGCATAAAGCCCTCTACACGACCTTAAACATCAACGAGGACAAGGCGCAGGCGGACAAGGAGATGCGGGAGTTTATCGAGGGATACTACAACACTCCCTTCGAGACCATGTCCCGGACTCAGAGTGTCTTCACCGGCAATGTGGAAGAGGCCACCGGATGGTTAAAGAGCTTCATCGACGTCGGCGTACAAACCATCGTGATACGGTTCGGCGGGCCCAACCAGGCTTCCCAATTGGAGCTGTGCGGGAAAGAGATTTTGCCTCAGTTGCGAGGATAGATTATTCGGGTTGAACGTCAAACGCGCTTTTAGGGAGTCCGGCCCTGCATCGATTGGGTGCGGCTGAAATACCCGGAATGCGTATGATTGATAATTCCAACGATGGTCTGGCATCCGGGGCAGGTGATTATCAGGACTTCCACTCCGTTGAAGAAAGTATGTTGAGCGCTCGGGGTTTCAATTTGATAAACGCCACTTGGTACATCACACCGGCGATCATTCCGCCGAGCATCGGTCCCAGCGAATAGGTTCAGGGATTCGCCCATTCCCCCTATATCAAGCGGGGCCAAAGCTGCGGGCGGAGTTCATAGATGGTCCCGAGGTCGGGACCGTTACTAAATGGTCAACCAATACCGTCAATCCGATCGCCAGTGGGCCTAACGGTGCGATTCCACCTGGGTCTACGGCGGTCGGAAATATGATTAAAACCAGAATGAACGTGACCACTATTTCCAGATCAGCCCCATGCTTACGGACACATCGGACCCCAGAGCATGGGCGCCTAGGTTTGTATCGGCAGCCTCGGGGATTGTGACTAGAAGCAGTGACGCTCCGACAACCGCTCCGGCCAGTTGAGCGCCAACGAACATCAGTCCACGGGCTCCGCTGATCTTCTTGGTCATTACGGCCGTGAGGGTTCCGGAGGAATTCATGTGTCCGCCCAAAATGTTCACAGCGGCGAACGCCAAAAAGGCAACCGCTAGCCCGTGCGCCAACGCAATGGTAATAGCCGTGGAACGGTTAATTCGCCATCAGTTATAGCACCGGTGACGATCACGGATTCCGCTCCCAAAACACAAACAAAGCGGCGGCTAAGAACTCAATGAATGATGGTCGCCAAGCCTCGATCGAAGTGAATTCTTCTTTTCTTAAGTTTGGCAGCATCTCAATCCCAGAATCTGCGGGACTTCAACTTCTTCTGCCCTGCAACGAGATAGGCCAAAAAGTACACGACTCTATATCGGCTGTTTATAATTCTATCGACCCGCCCTAGTGGGTGGCTCAGTAACATGATTGACATCTCCGCTCTCAAAGTTATAGTGAGACGCAACCCGACCTAGCTACGGAATTGTACTCATCCCGTATAACTCCAATTTGGGGGAACTAAATTGACTACAACCACTAACAGCCAGCAGTCACCGGAAGCCAGCCAATACGATGTCGTCGGCACCAGGCCGATACGTCACGACGGTGTCGATAAAGTCATTGGCGCGGCCAAGTACGGGGCCGACATCCAGCTTTCCGGCATGTTGCACGGCAAGGTGCTGCGCAGCCCTTATGCCCACGCCCGGATCCGGTCCATCGACACGAGCAAGGCTGAGGCGATATCCGGTGTTACTGCGGTTGTCACGTCAAAAGACTTCCCCATAATTTCAGACTCGATAATCGATCTGAGCGAGACCCAGGGCAACGCCCGCCTGATGGCGGAGCACGTTATGGCTGCCGACAAAGCTCTATATAAAGGCCACGCCGTTGCCGCGGTTTCAGCCACCAGTCCCCACATCGCAGAACTAGCTTTGGAGGCGATCGAAATCGATTACGAGGTCCTGAAACCAGTCCTTAGCCTTGAAGAAGCTATGAAAGAAGACGCGCCGCTGCTCCACGACAACCTGACCACTTATTTCAAATTGGAACGTTTCGCCAAGGGCGATGACACCGGGGCCAAGAGCAACATTGCCAGCCACATCCAACACAAACTGGGAGACGTTGAAGAGGGGTTCCAAGAAGCCGATGTGATCGTCGAACGGGAATTTACCACTCAAACGGTCCATCAAGGATACATAGAGCCCCACGCTTCAACGGCGACTTGGGCCGGAGACGGACGCCTCACGATCTGGACCTGCACCCAGGGTTCTTTCGCCATCCGTTCATCCTGTGCGGCCATCCTGGACATCCCTGAATCGCAGGTTAGAGTCATCCCCACTGAAATCGGTGGTGGGTTCGGAGCCAAGATAACGACCTACCTGGAGCCGGTAGCCGCGGTCCTTTCCAAGAAGAGCGGCCGTCCGGTGAAAGTGGTCATGAGCCGAAAGGACGTTTTCGAGGGCACCGGCCCAACGTCTGCCTCCCTGATGCGAACCAAGATAGGCGCTACCAAAGATGGCAAGATCACGGCCGCCCAACTATGGATGGCCTTTGAGGCGGGGGCCTATCCCGGCTCACCCATCGGCGGCGGGACATTGTGCGCCACCGGACCCTACAACATCGCCAACCTCTTGGTGGACGGCTACGACGTGGTCTGCAACAAACAGAAAGTCCAGGCCTACCGCGCACCCGGACAACCCCAAGGGGCCTTTGCCGTGGAGCCAGTCATCGACGAACTGGCGGAAAAATTGGGCATCGACCCGATCGAATTCCGGCTGATGAACGTCTCCAAAGAGGGTGACCGTATGCCCAATGGCGTGCCACACCCCCATTTTGGAATCAAAGAGATGGAAGAGGCCATGCGGGCCCATCCCCATTACAAGACCTCTTTGACAGGCCCGAACCAGGGTCGAGGGGTCGCAGTGGGTTATCGGTGGCAGGGTGGCCAGGCGTCTTCTGCCACCATCACGGTCAACAATGACGGCACGATCAACCTGGTCACCGGCTCGGTCGACATCGGCGGCTCCCGTACCGCAGTCGCCATGCAAGCCGCCGAGATTCTTGGGATAAAGGCTGAGGACGTATCTCCCACCGTGGTGGACACCGACACCATTGGATGGACCGGCGTCACCGGCGGCAGCCGCACGGCATTCGATACCGGCCTCGCCGCCATCCAGGCGTCGGAAGAGATCATCCGGTTGATGAAGGCCCGAGCGGCCATAACCTGGGAAATGAAAGAAGAGGACGTATCTTTCGACCACGGGACGTTCCTCTGCGCCAAGACCGAAGACACCATTAGCTTCAAAGATTTGTCGGCGCGGCTGATGCGCACCGGCGGACCGGTCACCTGCTCGGTTTCGGCCGCTTCACCCGGCAGCGGGCCAATCATCGCCGGCAACCTGGTGGATGTGGAAGTAGACCCAGAGACCGGCAAGGTAGACATCTTGCGGTTCACCGCGTTCATGGACGTTGGCACGGCAATCCATCCCGCCTATGTTGAAGGGCAGATTCAAGGAGGCACCGTCCAGGGTATTGGTTGGGCGCTCAACGAGAGCTATTTCTACGACGATGAAGGGTCCATGTTGAACTCCAGTTTCCTGGACTACCGCATGCCCACGTCATTGGACGTGCCAATGATTGAGACGGTGATGATTGAAGTACCAAACCCCAAGCATATTTTCGGGGTCCGGGGCGTCGGTGAAGCGCCGATAATTCCCCCGCTGCCGGCCTTGGCCAATGCCATATCCGACGCCATCGGCGTCCGGATGCTTGACCTGCCGATGACTCCCGACGTGATCTTGACAGCTTTGGAATCCAAAGAGGCATAACCGCTTCTGCTGTTCTTCTTGATGATTGACGGACGGCTGTCCAGCTAGCCGATGGCAGATACACAGCCTGCTGGGCAATCGCCCAAGCCTTGGTCTGAAAGAGTCAAGGGCCTGCTCCGACTTAGGGATTTCCGGCTCATGTGGGCCGCTGGCGGTCTGGACAACACCGGACGTTGGATGGACGTGGTGGTCATGGGCCTCCTGGTGTTGGAGCTGACCGACTCCGCCTTTCAGGTTGCCCTGCTCTTCGTGTTCCGTTGGGTGCCCATGCTGGCGTTCGCCCTGATCTCCGGCATGGTCGCCGACCGGGCTAACCGCTGGGCGATCATGATGGTGTCCCGCATGGTGGCAGTAACCACAACGGGTGCGGTCCTAGTCCTGGTTCTGGCCGACGCGGTAGAACCATGGCATGTTTTCATTGCCTCGTTCTTCCTAGGCGGGCTCTTCGTCTTGGAGTTTCCTTCCCGTCGCTCATTGATCTATGACTTAGTTGGCAGTGACCGCATCGTTAGCGCTATGTCCCTTGAAACCATCAACTCGACTCTTGGTAGGTTCATGGGGCCTTTCTTGGCCGGTCTGCTGATCGAGTTGACCGATTTCTCGGGTACCTACATAGTCTTGATGGTCGTCTATATCGTTGCTTTCGTGCTTATTCTGGTGATGAAAGGACGTGGGCCGGTCCGGGCGCCATCGCCATATGCCTTTTGGAGCACGGTTTCCCGGGGCTTCAAGTATTCGTTGAATAACAGCGTCATCCGCAGCGTGTTGCTCATCACTCTGATCATGAACGCCATGGCCTTCAGCGTTGAGTCCCTGTTCCCAGTGGTCGCCAAGAACCATCTGGGCGTGGGGCCGGGTTTAACTGGGATCCTGATCTCCGCTCAAGCTATCGGTTCGCTGGCGGCGGCGTCGGTGATCGCTTCCTTAGCGGTGATCCGTTACCACGGGCGAATATTTGCGCTGGGATTGGTACTTCAACTGATAAGCCTGCTGTTCTTCGCACTGTCGCCTTGGTATCCGGTGTCGTTTTTGATGTTGATGTTAGCCGGGTTAGGCGCAGCCGGCTACAGCACTATGCAGAGCACGATAATCCTGATCTCGTCGGAGCCGGAGATGCGGGGAACGGCCCTGGGCATGCTGGGCCAGTGCATCGGTGTGGCAGCGGTCGGGGGACTTGCCGTTGGAGTAGTCGCCAACTACTTCAGCGCCCAGGCAGCCGTGGCGATGAGCGTATCGTTGGGACTCCTGCTCTTGATACCGGTTTTGTCCTTCTCACCTTTGCTCCGGCGTCCAATTTCACCGCCGGCCGAGTCTGCAGAGCCAACTTAAAGAGCCCCTTCCGCCTCCAATTCAGACACTTCATCAGCAGTCATGCCTCCCAACGTACAGAGTACCTCTGCGTTGTGCTGCCCAAGGGTTGGGGCTGTCTCCGCCGGGGATTCAACGCAGGCAGTAAGACGGGCCGGGGTCCTGACGCCTCGGAATGTCCCACCCAGGGTGTCGCCGGTGTCTACAAACATCTGGCGGGCCACCAATTGGGGACACTGTGCCAGGTCGGCCACGGTCTGGGTTACTCCCATGGAGAAACCGATCTCGGTCAGCTTAGCCGCAACTTCAAACTTGGGGATCTCGGACGACCATCCTTCGATGGCCGGGATGATGTGCTCGAAGTAAAACTGGCCGTCCATGCCAGGACCAGCCAGGTACCGGGCATCCCCCTCCAGGAGGTCTTTACGGCCGACCAATTTCCATAGATCCCGCATACGGGATTCAGTGCGCACGCCAGCCAGCACGCAATAACCGTCCTTGGCCCGGAAGGTTATGCCGGCAGTGGCCAGCCGGTCTCGGGAGCGGGCCGGGTTATCTCCGGTGGCCTGAAATGAGTTCATGTTGCTCTCGATATGTGAGACCATGCACTCGTACATCGCCATATCCACGTACTGACCCCGGCCGGTCTTGCGCCTGGTCTCCAGCGCCAAGACGATTCCCAATGCCGTCCAAACGCCGGGAATGGAATCACCAATGTTATCGCCCACGCTTTGGGGCGGGCCGTCAGGGTCTCCGGTGATCTCCATCCAGCCGGACATGGCCTGGATCGCCAGGTTGTTGGCCGGACGGTCTGAATACGGACCGCTTAGGTCTTCACTATCGCCGTATCCGGTGATACTGGCATAGACCAGACCCGGATTGATCTTGCTAAGGTGGTCGTAGTCCAACCCTAGACGCCGGAAGGCCCCCGAACCCCAGTTGTCTACCAACACGTCCGAGTTGCGGACCAGTTCTTCGAAGGCGGTCTTGCAGCGGGCATTACGAAGATCGATAGAAACGCTTTTCTTGTTACGATTCACTCCTAAGAAACGGGAACTGGTCTCCCGGCCGTCCTCGGCCTTTATGAACGGCCCACGGCCCCGGGAAAGGTCTCCCGACCCGGGGCGTTCGATTTTGATCACATCTGCGCCCATGTCTGCCAAAATCATAGAACAAAATGGGCCGGCCACTATATGGGTGGCATCCAGTACTCTGATACCATCCAGGGGCAGAGGCAGTTTTTCGCCTGCTTGGGTCATTGGAACACCTCATGGGTCCATCCCAACCTTGGTAGCCGGGACTCGGGAAAGACACGTTTAGTCATGTTTACCAGCATTCTACACTTCGGCATCTTGATCCAGTGAAACCAGAATATGGAGTCTGACATTGAAAGTTAGAGGCGTATCCCACATCGCGGTCTGTGTGGCCGATCTAGAAAAATCCCTGGAATTCTACCGGGACCTCCTGGGGCTTACGGTGAAGATGCATTCTACCCAGGAGATGGCGCAGCGGCCGGGTGCGCAGTCGGAGCATATCTACGAACGTCCCAGAAAGTCCCGGACGGTGGCCGACGTGTACGTCGACGACCCCGAATCCAGCCAGCCATATTTGGTGCTTACGTCCCATCCGGGGGACCTGGTGGGCGGCGTCCCTATTAAGTTGGACCAAAAAGGTATCAGCCATATCTCTTTTGGGGTAGAAAACCTCAATGCCTTTGCCCAAGAGCTGGTCGCCAAAGGCGCGTCATTGGCCGGAATCATGGGCGACTTCACCGATGCGGAGGGCAACGTACGGACCATTTTCCTTTACGACCCGGACGGCATATTGGTTCAATTCGACGAAGGCCCACCGACCTATTGATCGATGGGTAGCCTGCAAGCCCCGGGTCCCCTAGAGGCATCAATGGTCGGCCTTGGCCGGTTATCTCTGCTTGACCGCTACCTTACCGTATGGATTTTTTTGGCGATGGCCATCGGCGTCGGCAGCGGTTACTTCTGGCCTATGATATCGGATTTTTCCGAATCTCTGTCGGTGGGCTCCACGTCTATCCCGATCGCGGTCGGCCTGATACTGATGATGTACCCACCGCTGGCCAAAGTGCGATATGAGGAGCTAGGCGAGGTATTCCGGAACTACCGCATCCTGGTCCTGTCACTGGTGCAGAATTGGGCGATCGGACCGGTGTTGATGTTTTTCCTGGCGATTATCTTCCTGAGGGACTATCCGGAATTCATGGCCGGGGTGATCCTTATCGGGACGGCCCGCTGCATCGCTATGGTGATTGTTTGGAACGAGCTGGCGAATGGTGACAGCCAATATGCCGCCGGACTTGTAGCGCTCAATTCCATATTTCAGATACTGTTCTACTCGCTCTACGCCTACATATTCATAACCGTTCTACCCCCCTGGTTCGGGCTGGAAGGCTTGAAGGTGGATATAACCATTGCCCAGATAGCCAAGAGCGTGGCGATCTACCTCGGCATACCGTTCTCCGCAGGGATATTGTCCCGGTACGTGCTGATGCGGGCGATGGGCAGGCTTTGGTACGAGCAGATTTTCATTCCCAAAATCAGCCCCATTACTTTGATTGCCTTGTTGTTCACGATACTGGTGATGTTCTCACTGAAAGGCAGCGTCATCGTGGATATCCCGCTGGACGTCGTCCGGATAGCGACTCCCTTGTCGATCTACTTCGTGGTGATGTTCTTGGTCTCCTTTTATATGGGCAAGAGCCTGGGAATCGACTACTCCAAGACAGCCGCCGTTTCCCTCACCGCGGCCAGCAACAACTTTGAACTAGCCATCGCCGTAGCCGTTGGTGTTTTTGGCATCGGATCTGGGCAGGCGCTGGCGGCGGTGGTGGGACCGCTGGTTGAGGTGCCGGTGCTTATAGGTCTGGTCAACGTTGCCCTGTTCATTCAGCGCCGGTATTACTTGTCGGAAGCAACCTAGAACATTCTATGAACATCCGATCAAACGCAGTGACGGCCCAAAGATGTTGACCACATTTGGCGTCATCGCCGTGACGATCATGTTTCTTTCCTACTGGACCGAGGAGCGTTCCAGGTGGTTAGTGCTCATCTTTGCCGTGGGCTCTGGCATGACTTCCTTATACAGCGCCCTGGAAGAGGTATATCCCATCACCGTGATAGAAGGGTTATGGGCGTTGGTCGCCCTTCAGCGATTCGTTAAAAGACACCAACGGGAAAAGATAAAAACCGGCTCTGATTAGGCGCCGGCTTCCAACGCAGTCACTGGTTCCAGATCATTAGTCTGATGATTCATAACGACCAGCGGCACATCAGAGAATTCTCGTAATTCTCTTATCACTGCAATCAGAGTTTTGTCTGGAAAGTCCGGTTTCAGAAGGACCAGGTCTAGCGATTCCTCTTTGACCAGTTCCAACCCGCGCGTGCCGATAGTGGGAATCGAGTAAAACACCCGGACCCGCCCGGGCAAGCCGATTCATAAATGCCAAATAAGTTTTAGAACTCCATTGAGGACGCTCGAAAATCATAGGACTGACGGCTCCCAAGGGATGACCGTATTGTTGGCGGAAGACGACGAAATGTTGCTTGAATTTTCCCTAACGATCCTACGCCGGGACGTGTACCAGGTTCTGGTTGCAGTAAATGGGCGCGAGGCACTTGATCTGGCGAACAGCCAACTTGACCGCCAATCGATATCTTGCTCAGTGATGTTTCAATGCCCTACATGGGCGGGATCGAATTAGCTAAAGCCTTGCTGCAGACCCGTCCCGACATCCAAGTCCTTTTCACGTCCAGAATGCCTCAGAAAGATTTTTTAAACCGGGCGGGTGGGTTGATCCGGGTAGAGTTCTTAGCCAAGCCTTTTAGTGTCACTGGATTCGCTGACAAGGTCTGAACAATCGCAGCAGCCATCGGATCCTCAACAAATTCCTAAGGTACGGTAAGTAAAGGCGTAAAAAGCCGCCTAAAACTCTATTCCGGCAGGTCGTAGCTGTCCATGAAGCGTTCCACCATGCCGGTGGCCTTCCCCCAGTCGTAGGTCCGGAACGAATGGTTGCGAACGGCAAACTGGGCCCCGGCATAAAACATCTCGTATTGGGTGTGCCGGGAGCCAAACTCCGAGCCGATGGCGTCCCAAGCCAATTTGTATATCTTGACCCGGTCTTTAGCGTTCACCACGGGCGACTGCTGGGTTTTCTCGATCAGGCCAGCCGTCTCTTCTCCAGCGAAATCGACGGCCCCTGAGGGCAGCATTATCACCCCGCCGCCAGTCAATTGCCGTATCGCCTGAATCACCTCCGGGTACATTTGCTGTGCCTGTACCTGGGAGGCATACATCAGGTGCCGGTCGGGGACGTAGTATTTTCCGACGAACGAACCCTTGGCCTCCATTCCATGGACCATCCCTTCGATCAAACCTGCCATTCCCGCCAAGTTTCCTAAACTTTCGACGACTTGAGGGATGGTGATGATGTTGGTTGTCTCGGCGATTTTGCGAGCAACACCCACCAGGAACCTCAGCTTAACCATCAACCGGACCTGGGCTTGATAGTTGTGGAAAACGTGGGCCGGGGTCTCGTGGTATTGGGTGCGGCACATTGCCGGGTCACGGTGGACGAATACCCTCTCCCAGGGCACCTTAACCTCATCGAAGTAGACCACCGCATCGTTCTCGTCGAACCGGTACGACAGAGGATTGTCGAATTCAGAGACGGCTGAAGCCTCGTACGATTTTCTTGATAGTAGCTTTACTCCCTTGGAGCCCAGAGGGATGGCTGCAGAGAACGCGTATTTCTCCTCGCCGGGTTGCATGGGCTGGATCGTGCCTAGCAGCACTTCGTTGGCCATGATGCAGCTCGTGCCTAGCATCTTGGCCCCCTTTACGGTGATGCCCTGGGAATCCTCATCGCAGATGCCGGCAACCAGGAATTCGTCAGCCTGCCCTCCCACGCCTTTAGAGCGGTCCGCTTGGGGGCTAACTACCACGTAGGTAACGAACTGGTCGTGGTCCCGAACGTACTCGAAGTATTCTTCCAATGCTTTTGCTCGTTTTTCACCGTGGGCTTCGAACAGGTCCAGGCGCATCATCATGCCGCACAATGACGAGGCCACATGGTCGGGAGACCGTCCTAAAAACCCGTTTGTCTGTTCCGCCCAGGCCTCTAGGGCAAGGCGGCGCTGAACAAGTTCCGCATAGGACTCGGGCATCTGCCAGGAACGGTTCACCCGAGCTCCGGTAGGAGACTCAAAGGTCATCAGTTCCTGGTTCTCTGGGGCCGCCTGGAAGTCGTAAAGGGCCGCGGTAGACCTGATGGCATTGCAGTAGGCAGGGTGGTCGACAACGTCTCCAACGAGTTCGCCGTCAAGGTAAACGCTACGGCCGTCACGCAAGCTGTCCAGATGATCCTGTCCCGTCTTGGTCATTGGGTTTATTTCCTAAATTGAGGCTAGCATTTGAGGGCGCAATAATAGCATAGCGCTACTGGCAAAAAACCGTCGGCGACCCGCAGGACACCGCTGGTTGACGGGTAGGCGTCAACAGATATAATCGGGCCAACCTGGGCACCTGTTCTCAAACCGGTGCTAGAGATGGACTATGAAACTCGGCTATTTCACATTAACCGACAACCCGCCGGCATACGGCTTAGACCGCAAGGACCCCAGCCGGTTGCTGGAAGAGGTAATGGCCCAATGTCTCCATGCTGAGGATATTGGGCTGAACTCGGTTTGGGTCCCAGAGCACCATTTTGGCCTGTTCGGTGTGCTGCCGTCGGCGCCGGTTTTCTTGGCCAACGTGGCGGCGAAGACCAAACGGGTGAAATTGGGTCCGGCAACCGTTCTGTTACCGGTCCAACACCCGCTGAAAGTGGCTGAAGAATTTGCCCTCCTAGACCTCCTGAGTGAAGGACGAGCCCAACTCTCGGTTGGACGGGGCTACGATGCCCGGGAGTACATCGCGTTTGGGGTGGACTTCGCCGAGAGTCAGGAGATCTTCTTTGAAGGTCTTGAGGTGATCAAAAAGGCCTGGAGCCTCGAGACATCGTCGCATGAGGGCTTGCATTACAGTTATCCGGAGATCACGGTGCTGCCCCGCCCGGTCCAACAACCCTATCCGCCTATCTACGTGGCCTGTTTCAGCGAACCGACTCTGCGTCATGCCGCCCGGTCCGGGTTCGACGTCATATTCGCGCCATTTGCCGCTGCAATGATGTTCGGCAGTTTGCAAAACGCCGTGACAGAGTTTAAGAACGAATCTGAAGCCGCTGGTCATGTGGGGCGCAAGGCAATATGCTCATATTTCGTAAACGTGACATCGAACGAACGGGAGACGGTGGAGACCAAAGAAAGGCTACTCCACTATTTCCACGGCATTCTGCCGGCGTTTCCCGCGGACCGGGCAACCGCTCCCCCTCATATACGCTACTTCGTGGATATTGTGGAGCGGATGCAGACTATGACCACCGGCGATCTGGGTGACCGCAGCATAATCACCGGCAGCCCTGAAGATTGTATAAAGGTATTGAAAGATTGCGAGGCCGCCGGCATCGAAGAGGTTATCCTATACTTCGGGTTCGGAGGGTGGGACCATTCCGAGACCATGGACTCCATGGAGCGGGTGGCCAAAGAATTGTCACCCCATTTTGACTAGTTGGTAACCGGAAAGTTCCGGTTCGTCTTAGATCAGTAATTGACCTGCCACGGGGCGGCCGCAGGCAGCGCCGGAACAGTGGGGCAAGGAAGGAGTTGGTCTTATGAAGGTTATATCCTGGAACGTAAACGGTCTCCGGGCAGTCCACAAGAAGGGATTCCTTGTTTGGTTCAACGTTGAAAACCCAGACATCATGTGCCTTCAAGAGACCAAAGCCCATGAAGAGCAGCTTCCGGAGGAAATCAGGTCGATAGAGGGTTACAGTTCGTTCTTTTCCACTCCGGAAAAGAAAGGCTATAGCGGCGTTGGCCTCTATACCAAGAAGGCGCCCGAGAGCGTTCAGTACGGCTTTGGTGACCGGTTCGACAGCGAAGGGCGGACCATCATCGCCGACTTTGGGGAGTTCGTCCTCTTCAACATCTACTTCCCCAACGGTAAGCGGTCGGCCGAGCGGCTCCAATACAAGATGGATTTCTACGACGCGTTCTTGGCCTATGCAGAGAAGACCAGACAGAGCGGCAAACACGTGGTGGTTTGCGGCGATGTAAATACCGCCCACAGAGAGATCGACCTCGCCCGGCCCAAAGAGAACGTGAAGATCTCGGGGTTTCTACCTCAGGAGCGCGCCTGGATGGACAAATTCCTGGCTAAGGGCTATAAAGACACCCTTCGGATATTCAACCAAAATCCAGACAACTACTCCTACTGGGACCAGATGACCCGGGCCAGAGACCGGAACGTTGGGTGGCGTATTGATTATTTCTTCGTGGACCAGGAGTTCGCCGAGCGATTGACCGACGCGTTCATTCTGGCCGACGTGATGGGGTCCGACCACTGCCCCGTTGGCATCGAAATCGCTTAGTCCCTCAGCTTCGGCCCACCTGTGTCTTGATGCTATACTAGGCCCCGTTCCGCTGGATGCGCCCGTATGAGCCTGCGCCTGGACGTGACGCCAAAATGAAAGAACAAGTTGAAGTTTTCTTCCACACTCAGCAACCGTATATCCATGTGAAAGAAGAAGACCTGGAAAAATATGACTCCGGGCGCCTGAGCTTCCCCAACTCCTATTTCGACCCCCAGAAAGCCCACACCCTCTACAACCAGTACCATGAAGAATATGTGTTGGCGGATGAGGCCGGTCTAGACGGCATCATGACCAATGAGCACCACGCCGCCTATTGGAATATGAAGCCGTCGGCCAACATCGACGCTGCAGTTATCAGTAAGCTGACGAAAAAGGCCCGAATCGCAATCCTGGGAAACATAATTCCCATTAACGACCCAGTGCGCATGGCTGAAGAATTGGCCATGATTGACTGCTATTCCGAAGGCCGCCTAATCTCGGGTTTCGTCCGGGGCGGAGCGGTGGAAACGCTGCAGGCCGGAATCTCGCCGACTGAGAACAGAGACCGGTTCGAAGAGGCCCACGACCTGATAATCAAATGCTGGACTCAACCCGGACCGTTCCGGTTCGAAGGCCAGTATTACCAGCGACGGGTCGTCAACCCCTGGGTCTTGCCGGTGCAGAAACCCCACCCTCCCATCTGGTTCCCCGGCGGTAGCAGTCCAGAAAGCGTGATCTGGGCCGCCAAGCATCAGTACGCTTACATGAACCTGGGCGCGCTGATTGGACTGACCCAAGAACTTAAAAAGGTCTACATCGATACGGCCAAGGAAGTTGGTTTCGTCCCCGGGCCCAAGCATTTTGGGTACCAGGTGAGGGCCTTGGTGGCCGACACCGATGAAAAAGCCCAGGAGATTGGGAAGGGCTTTCTCTGGGCACAGAAGCACCGGATGCGCGGCCCGGTGGAGCACGTAGACCCGCCGGGTTACCAATCCCGAGTCGCCAGCCAGATGTCCGCCAGGCGGCTGGGAGGTGGTGGGGGGCCTCCCATGACCTACCAAGACCTGCAGGACGTGAACGCCGTAGTAGTGGGCAGCCCCGAGACTGTGATCTCCAAGTTGAGAGACACAGTCCAAAAGCTGAGTCCCGGTTATTTGATACTTATCGGCAGCGATGGCAACATCGCCCACTCAGATGTCATGCGCTCGTTAGAGCTTCTGGGCAGCGAGGTGGTTCCCGCCCTGCACGAGATAGAACTCGAACCCTATACTTAAACTCCAAGCACCAAGTCCAAATAAGGAAGACGATTAGATGTCGGTAAACATCAAGGTCCAGCAGGCAGGCGACGCACTAGCAAGCCAATACGGGACCCGTCAATTGTATTCGTTGGACGAACGGCTGATGCCCGTCGATCTTGACGAGGCGTATCTGATCCAGCGGGAATTTCAACGGCACATCTCTGAAGAGCAAGGGGCCGTCGCCGGTTACAAGTTGGCCTACACCACTGAGGCCCTCCAAAATACGGTGGGGGCAAGCGACCCGGTGCTGGGATTAATTTTGGAAGACAACATCCTCCATTCGCCAACCACCCTTACGGCCGCCGATTACGTGCAATTGGCCCTAGAATGCGAAGTTGGAGTCCGGCTCGGCGCCGACCTCTCCGCTGCTGGAGCGCCCTATGACCGGGGAAGAGTCTCAGAGGCGGTGGACTCTCTTTGTACGGCCTTCGAAGTGGTTGATATTCGGCGCACGCCGGGGATGGACCCGAAGGTCCAGTTCATAACCGGAGTCGCCGCCAACATCTTCAACGCCGGCGTGGTGCTGGGAGACCCGGTAGCCAGTTGGCGGGACTTGGACCTTCAAGCCGCTTACGGTTCTATGACCATCAACGGCGAGATGGTTGGCGACGGCCACGGTTCGGATGTGATGGGCCACCCGCTGGAACCGCTGGCTTGGTTGGCAAATAAACTGGCGGAGCAAGGCTTGGGTTTATCGGCCGGTATGGTGATAATTACCGGTAGTATCGTGTCTCCCAAGCCGGTGAAATCCGGAGACACGGCCTCCATAACGATTGAAGGACTGGGCGGGGCCGAAGTCAACATCGTCTAGCCCATAAGGGCTTGGATTCTAAAGGACGCAACTGAATGGTGGTAACCGCGGAAATCGCTCGGATGGACCCCAGGGGACTCAGGCGTGTAGAAGAGCTATTTGATCAACAGATCGAGACCGGAGTCCACCCGGGCGCGGCATTAGCGGTCTACCGGCACGGCATGCCGGTGCTGGACTTATACAGCGGTGTGGCCAACCAAGAGTCAGGTAAACCGGTGGCCGAAGACACCATGTTTGTCCTCTATTCCTCAACCAAGGCTGTGACGTCAGCTTGCCTCCACATCCTCTGGGAACGGGGCAAGTTTGATTGGGACGACACGGTTGCCGTCCACTGGCCTGAATTCGCCCAGAAAGGGAAGGAAGAGGTCACGATCAAGCATGTGATGACCCATGAATCGGGCTTTCCCGACACCCCCAGCCATATGACCTGGGACCGCTGGCACGACTGGGAAGCAGCCGTAGAAGCCATGGAGCAGATTCCTCTCGACTACAAGCCGGGCCGGGTGATTGCCTACCATCCCCGGAATTTCGGTTGGGTCGTAGGCGAACTTGTCCGCAGAATCGACGGACGCCCCATCGAGCGATTTGTCCGCGAAGAGATCACCGGCCCACAGAATATAGAAGAATTCCACCTGGGCATCGACCCCTCGATGGAAGACCGGGTAGCCAAGCTATACCCCATGGAAGATTGCGACCGTACTAGCCAGGTTACGATCTATAACAGACCCGAGGTCCATACGGCAGTACTTCCCGCTGGCGGTGGAATCGCCACGGCCCGGGGACTGGCCCGGTTCTACGCCATGATGGCCGAGGGCGGGACGTTGGACGGCGTGACCATGTTGAAGCCGGAGACGGTGGCGGCGGTAACCAAACAGCAGTCAGAGGGGCTGGATCACAGCTTAGATCGGCAGGTAAAACGCTCATTGGGCCTATCTCTTGGAGACCCGCGCACCGCAGCCCCGGGCAACGAAGATATACGCACTTTCGGACACGCCGGTTCGGGAACATCCGTCGGCTGGGCCAATCCTGATTCAAGGTTGGCTTTTGCTTACTTAACGAATGGTTTCCGGGCTGAGGCAACCAACACGCCACGGTTGTCGGAGATATCTCAAGCCGTCCTAGATGCCGCACTCTAGCGACGGTCTAAACCTCAGGAGACAGCAAAATGGCGAACCCGAAACAGACCTTCGAGGTTGAATTAGGAACTGACCAGATGGCCTTCATCCGGTCCATGAAAGACAAGTACGACATAGTTGATGAAAGCAAAACGCTTCGGGTGGTCATCGATTATCTGATCGGCGCCAAGGGCGTTCATGACGAGGTCTTCGAGAAGCGCCGTTGTTATCGGTGTGACTAGACTCTGATGTCGGCCTTTAGGCCATCTGTTTGACCGCTTCCAAAGCTAGTTTATATCCGTAAACACCAAAGCCGTACACGGCGCCCTTGCAGACGGGAAGCACCTGAGAGACAGTCCCCCTGGCGGTCGGGTTGGAAGCGTGCACTTCGATCACCGGGAATTTCACCTGGGAGATAGCGCCCTTTATTGGTCCGGTTGTGGTGGTATAGCCGGCCGGGTTTATCAGCGCAGCATCAAAATCCCGGTCATGGGCGTCGTATAAAGCATTGACCACTTCGCCCTCGACGTTCGAATGCACCAACTCGATGTCCATGCCCAGGCCCTCCGCGTAACCCAAGATCTGCTCGTTCATCTCTTCCAGCGTCATGGGCCCAAAGGTCTCCAGTTGGACTTTTCCGCGCATATTCATGCCCGCGCCTTGGATCACCAGCACCTTACCCATGTGATTTTCTCCTAAATACCTGATTGATTATTCGTTAGGCGCCGCCGGCGCTTCGCCGCCTGCCTCAGTTGGGGTCTCATTGATATAGCCGGCCTGCAAGATATCAAGCTGTACCATCATCAATTTGTTCCAGGCCACCGAGGCCCGCATCATTTCCCGCGGGTCGTCGATCTCTTCTTGGAATATCCGGGCCAGCTCTGTCTGAATATATGACATGGACCCTACCATGAACCGGCTGGGGATGGAACCGAGGTGGGCCCGGTGGGACGGGGGATGGCTGTGGACGATGCCCGTGGCCAACAGCCTGATGGGGTAGTCTTCGTCTATCTTAAAACTGATAGAGCCGGTCAGCCAACGCAACAAACTGTGTTTGCGCCGGTCCAGTTTTTGCTCGTCAACCTTGCCTCCCTCCTCCAGGAAAAATCGGCGAGTTTCGGGAAATTTTAAGAAGTGGTCGTAGACTGCGGCCGTGATTTCTTCGCCCTTGGCCAAAACCAAATTTCGGGTGGACTCGATAACATCCAGCTCGGCCTGATCAAGACCAACGAAATCGGCAACCTCTTTCATTCGGGCCGGCCAATCTACGATTCGCTGCATGTCTACTCCAGGATTTCTTTGGGCCAGTTCCGGTGGTCGTCGGTCCAGTGCAACCGAATATAACTCTTACCATTGGAGCGGGCAAGAGATGCATTCTGCCTACGTGTCTCCATTAGATGGGTTATAAACCGGTTTCGAGTCCGGTTCTGGGCCTGGATCCGCTGCCGCTTCCGACTCGGCTTGGAGCAGAGGATTCCAGAGCAAAGGGGAGATGAATATGGCGGGCAACAGGAGCAACAGCCCGGCCGATGCATTCAAGGAAATTGCCCATTGGATGGAGACTGCGGATGCCACAGCGCCCATCTCAATCGCCCCCAAAGGCGTTCCAGCCCCGATGCACACACTGAGCAGGCCCATCATTCGGCCTCGCATATCGTGGGGAGTGGCAAGCATGGTCACTGCGCTCTGCATGGTTGAGAAACCGGACTGGGCAACTCCACTCAGCGTCAACAACCCGAACGTTAATCCGTACCAAGGCGACCAGACAAATATGATTCCAATCAAGAGCACTCCCGTGGAACCCAGTACGAACACTCGCCCGTGATAGCGCAGGTCACGGGAGATGGCCATGATTCCTGCCCCCGCTAATTGCCCAAAACCATCGGCGGCAACCAACAGCCCAACCAACGTAACACCAACCCCCAAGTGATCCCGGCCGATGGCAGGGATGAATTGCTGGACGGGAAATGCCAGGGCGTTCATCACGATGGTGATGTAGAACAGCCCCACCAAAACAGGGCTGCGCCAGGCGTAGCTTACGGCGACCTTCAAGCTACGTATGACGGGCTCTATGTGGGCTGGGCCTTGGTAGTCCGGTATCCGAAGCCGGGCCATCAATGCGAGATTGGACAGATGGATCACCAGCAAAAACAAATAGGCTTCCGTGAATCCGGCGGCGCCCAAGATTATTCCGCCGACGATTGGCCCCGTCATCTTGCCGATATTGTTGCTAATCACGTCCAGAGACAGAGCGTTGACCAACCGCCGCTGCCCGACGATGTCAAAAATGGCGGTACGGCGGGCCGGGTCTTCGATGGCCTTTGTGAGACCTTGAACAAACACTGCCAGGAAAACGTGCCAGGCTTCGATCAGCTCAAAGTCGTAGGCGATGACCGAAAGTAGTATGGCTGTTGTCAGGACATTGATCAGTTGGCCCGCAATCAATATGCGGCCCCTGGGGAAACGGTCGGCGATGTAGCCCGTGAACATGGAAATGATCGGCCGGGAAAGGTTATTAAACGCCAGGACCAGGCCAAGTTGGAAATAGGAGTCGGTCAGTTGGAGAATCAACCAACTCAAGACCAGTAGCTCCATGCGGCGGCCAAACTCGCCCACGCTTCCGACATACCAGATGAGCCGGAAATCGGCGTTCTGCAATACCGTCCAAAGCGTCCCTCTAACCCCTGACAATTGCCTCATCGCGACAATCTGCTCCCTATTGCGGGCCCACTCTCAGCCAGGTATGTGCAGTAGCTGGTATATTTGCTGTGATGCGGAATAACTTGGTCATTCTACTCCCAAACCTCAGTTGGCTTCATTGACGCCAATCGAAGGGCCTGAGTATGGTGGACGTATTCCTCAACTTGGCGACCGGGGGTATCATTCAACGGGTCACCCGCTGGGATTTTCCGCCCGGTTTCCTACCCTTACCGCTGATCATCGCCCACCGCGGCGACGTGACCAACGCTCCGGAGAACACCATCTCGGCATTCCAGAAGGCCCTGGAACTTGGCGCCGATGGGATTGAGTTGGATGTCCGCCTGACCAAGGACGACCAGCTCGTAGTGTTCCACGACCGTCGCCTCGAGCGAACGTCTAACGGAAATGGTCCGGTAAACCACTCAACCCTAGATGAAGTCCGGGCGCTAAACGCCGGGTCTTGGTTTGCCTCTGAATTCGCAGGAGAGCGGCCACCGACGCTGGACGAGGTATTTGAATCGTTGCCTGCTGATTTTCTGATCAATGTGGAGATGAAGGTCATCATGAAAGGCATGAGACTCATCGCCCACAAAGTTGCGGAGGTTGTGCGGCGTCATGGTCGCTGGGACAGCACACTGGTGGCATCTTTCAATCCAATCGCACTGTGGGAACTCCGAAAGATTGAAGCGAAGATCATCCGGGGATACATCTGGTCTCGCCGTCACCCTTTCCCGATACGGTCCCGCATCTTCAGCCCATTGGTGCAGGCAGACTGGTACGACCCCGCCAACGACTCATACAACACCAAACTACACCGGAAATTCCAGTTACGGGGCGCCAGGGTGTTGGCCTGGGACTTGGACTTCGACCGCGACATGGAACGGATGGCGGGCGCCCGTCTGGAAGCCATCGTCACCGATTCATTGGAAGAGATGTTGGACCGCAGACGGAATATTGCAGGCCGCTTGACCTGAACCGTTCCACGCTCGAAGTCATCGAACAAAGTGACTGAACCTACTTCATTGCCTGTTAAACGCGCGCTCAATATGATAAAATAAGCTAGTAAAATTGCGTTTAACGTACAACGTGATTATCGGACAATGCTGTTGATGGGCGGTGGAACCACGAAGCGATCCATAGAATCAGGCGGGCGGGCAGCGGGCGCCAGTCTCACCGGCGAAGCGGTCGCAGCATGACCGCAGTCGATGATGTTAAGGCCCGGTTGGATATCGTTGACGTAGTGTCCCAACGCGTGCCATTGCAGCGGTCCGGTAACAGCTACAAAGCCAACTGTCCTTTCCATCAGGAAAAGACGCCTTCATTCCATGTGTTTCCTGACCGGCAGTCCTGGCGTTGCTTCGGGGCCTGCGCCACCGGTGGGGACGTTCTTTCGTTCGTGATGCGCGCCGAGGGCCTTGAATTCGGCGACGCTCTGCGACAGATGGCCCAGCAAGCTGGAGTCACCCTCCCTCAGCGCGGACAGAACCCCCAGAACCAAGTAGCACATAAGATCAACGAAGACACCAGGGCCTACTTCCAGCGGACGCTGGCATCAGCCCAAGGATCGCTCACGAGAGAATATCTGGAACAACGAGGACTGGATAAACAAGCGATCGAGGCCTTCGGTATCGGACTCAGTCCTTCCGACGGGGAATCGCTCAAGAACCATCTGGTGCGAGAGGGATATTCGCAAGAGGAACTGGCCAGCGCAGGCGTGGTCAGAACCGGTGACGACAACTTAAACCATGACCTTTTCCGGGGACGGTTGATGTTCCCTATCCGCGATGCCCACGGCAATCTGGTGGGCTTCGGTGCCAGGTCTCTGGACGGTTCAGAGCCCAAGTACTTGAACTCGCCACAAGGGGCATTGTTCGATAAAAGCCGCCTGCTGTACGGAATGGACCGGGCAAGGACCGATGTAAGAAAAGAAGGCGCTGTAATCGTTGAAGGTTACATGGACGCGATCGCGGCCCACCAGGCCGGGTTCAAGAATGTTGTGGCCCAGATGGGAACGGCGCTGACCGAGTTTCAGGTTGATGAGATACGACGCCTGACAGGGAAAATAACCATGGCGCTGGACCAGGACGCCGCCGGTCAGGCCGCCACATTGCGTAGCTTGGACGTGGTTCTGGACAATTTCCGGACCAAGATCGTCAGTAACCAGGGATCGAGCAGCACGGCGGAAGCCGACCCTAGGATAATTGTTATGCCGCCGGGTCAGGACCCGGACGAGGTGATTCATCGATCGCCCAGCGATTGGACCAAATTGGTTGAGTCTGCGATACCGGCTGTAACATTCCGAATCAATGCGATAACGAGTCAAGGCGATACCGCCTCGCCGGAAGGGAAAGCGAAATGCGTAGCCGAAGCGGCGCCCTTCATTCACCTGCTGGGCAGCGGTATACAACAGGCGAACGCCATTGAATTATTGGCTAACAATCTCAATGTCCCGATCGACACGGTGAAGGCAGCTTTGAGCCGCCCGTCGGTGGCTAGGCGTGCCCGGCGACCAGAGCAGCAACGCCCTGCAGCTTCGACAGCTTCGCCCTTTGCCAGATTGGACCACGACCCGATGGAGGAACACTGCTTGCAATTGCTCCTCGGTTTTCCGGACCTCCGGGAGACTGCGGGCGGTCTCCGCCCTGAATTCTTCCAGAGGCACGAAAACAGAGAGGTCTTCACGCGATGGTTGGATGCGGGGCCAGGAATGGGTAAAGATGAAACATTGGCGGCCGTTAGAAAGAACGGCGACGATGCGGTCACAGGGCAATTGGACTTGTTATCGGAAAAGCCGTTAATCGCGTTGGACGCGACTAAACGGGTCGCCTCATTCTTAGAAGTGGTTTCCCGGTTGGAAGAGCGTAATTTGAGAACCCTAAAATCCGAAGAAGTTATACGATTCGCCGAGTCGCCTCCCGACATCGAGGATGGCGAACACGACGATATCTTGCGATTGAACCAACAGTTCAAAAAGAACGAAGGCCTCCGGAGAGGCCAAGCCCAGGAAATCTCCGGCTGAGGAGGCGTAATGGCCAAGAGACGAGACATCGGAAGTGAGCTGACCCCAGAGGATTTTATAGAATCCCGGCAAGATGATTCGGATTCTCCAAATCCAGTACTAGATATAATTCGCAACGTCGACACCGCTCGCGACGACGATGGCACGGATAGTGAAGGCATGTCCGGCGGAGCATCATCGGCGCTCGCGGCAACCTCTAGTGAAGCGGAGTGGGACTCCACTCAGACCGCTGAAAAAGACGGCGACGCCACCGAGACGACCACTACGGATGGGACCACTTCTGCTGCCAACAGTACCACTGACGACGACGACGAACCCGAATGGGAACCCGAGACCGAGACCGTCGAAGTGCTGGACGATCCCGTCCGCATGTACCTGCGCGAGATTGGCCGGGTCCGCCTGTTGACCTCCGCGGACGAGCGATCGCTGGCCCGAAAAATCGAGGGCGGCAAGCACCTCGAAGGCCTCAGGAAAGAGTTGGAAGAACTTGAAGGCCGTCCTCCCCGCCCGTGGGAGATCACGGCTGGACTGCTGAAACGGATGGTTAATGCCGAGGCATTGACCAAGTCTCTCTCCGAACAATTGGGGTTGCCGACAAACTTGACAGTCTCCCAGATTACCGACCATAAGAAACTCAGGGACGCCATCGACGCCGAGGTATCGGTAGATATGCTGGCGGCCATGGCCGAAGACCTTGATGAATACCAGGACGATGTATACCAGCAGGTCATCGGCCTTTCCCTCAGCTCGTGGTTGGTCTCGCCGGACGCCGTAGATGTTCTGCAAGACTCAACACTCGAACAACTGGACGCCAAATTATCAGAGTTGAGCAGCTTCTCCGACCTACAGGAGTTGGACCCGTTGTTCCGGGCTCATTTCCGGCGCATCGATGCCGAGAGCGAACGAGCCCAAGCCCGCTTGACCGAGGCCAACCTTCGGTTGGTCGTCAGCGTTGCCAAGAAATACATCGGTCGGGGCATGGCCCTGCTGGACATGATTCAAGAGGGCAACATCGGCCTGATCCGCGCGGTCGAGAAATTCGACTACCGCAAGGGTTACAAATTCAGCACCTACGCCACTTGGTGGATCCGTCAGGCCATCACGCGGGCCATTGCCGACCAGGCGCGGACCATCCGGATTCCAGTGCACATGGTCGAAACCATCAACAAACTGATGCGTCAACACCGCCGCTTGCTTCAGGAATACGGCCGGGAGCCCACACCGGAAGAGATTGGCTTGGCTATGGAGATCGGCCCCGAGAAGGTTGAGGAGATCCTCAAGATTTCTCAGGAGCCCGTCTCTTTGGAGACACCTATAGGGGAGGAAGAAGACTCCCATCTGGGTGACTTCATTGAAGACCGCAATGCACTGGCGCCCGCGGATGCAGCTTCTTTCCAACTTCTCAAGGAGCAGGTTGGCGAGGTTCTGCACACACTCACCGAGCGCGAGTCGCGGGTACTTCAGCTCAGGTTCGGGCTGGAAGACGGCCGGAGCCGGACTCTAGAAGAGGTTGGACGCGAGTTCGGCGTGACTCGTGAAAGAATCCGTCAGATCGAAGCGAAGGCGTTACGGAAATTACGCCATCCCACTCGCTCCCGGAAACTTAAAGACTTCTTAGAGTAGTCTCAATCGTCGGGAATAAGAATGAGCCCAGGTGACATAATAACGAATACCTTAATTATGTTGCCTTGGCTCGTCATTTTTAGTAATCATCGCGTCAAATTCTGTTGTTCTCACCAATTTGGCGGTGGTATACTCGGCACATTCCGAGTTGGGAGGAGGAGTTCGTGGAAGAATCGGCTATGCCCAAATGTTTGAGTTGTGATGTTGGGAGTCTCGTCCCTCTCTCGGACTACGGCGGCCAAGGGGCCGCGGTCCATTACAAAGCTTGGGTCTGCATCAACCCAACCTGCGGTTTTAACATCAAGATTCGCAATGGGGACATTTACCTTAATGAGCCCATATCCCCTGGCGGAGCCAACACCCCCAGGAGCCGTTAGGCTTATTTAAGACAATTCCCAGTACCGCGCTCTCCTTACGGCCCCGGCGGCCATGAATTCGGGTGGCGAGTGTTGAAGGAGGTGGCATGGAAGCCGGATACGATTATCTCCATGGTCGTCTGCAGCGGCGTATCGTCAGTCTCACAGGAATCATTCTTCTAGTCTTTGGTATTCTGCTTCTGGCGTCCGGCGGGGCCTACTACGGTTATTCGGCCAGCGCCAAGTCCAACCTTGACAACCTGTCTGCGGTATTTGAGCCGCGGTCAGTTCCTGCCATCACCGGTAGTTCTGCATCCAATGTAAGTCTCTTCCCCGGCAAGGCTATCGGCTCCGAGTGGTGGGACAACCCCTCCGGCTATGAGCCCGCTTATTTCAGAGAAACAGCGCTGCTAGACGGGTTCTCGCCCGTTGGCGAATATGGCGTGGCGATCGCCAATATCCAGCCTTCTACCAGGATCTTAGTCCCCTCCATCGGGGTGGACTCGACTATCTCCGAACTGTCCATCCTAGATCTGGGGGACAACCGGTCCTACGAGAGCCCGGACAACACCGTGGGTCACATCCCAGAATCGGCCAACGCCGGTGAGCAAGGGACTTCCTGGTTCTTTGGGCATACCGAAAGCCCCATCAGCCGGGAAGGATCAGTCTTCTTCAATCTGCAAAAGGTACCGGAGAAATTGCGCAACGGCGAAGACGTTTATATCATCACCGACAATGGTGTCAATCAGTTCCTCTACCGGGCGACATCCACTAAGGTGGTCCATCAAAATGACCTGCGCTTGGACGCCACACCGGGCGCGGGCATCAACCTCGTGTCCTCGGTGCCACGCTTCGTTTATGACCATCGGTTAGTGGTATCAGGCGAGTTAATCGCACTGCGATAAACCGCCTTTTTCACTCCAACACGGCAACGGTATCCAGAAACAACGACCCGTTGCTGTCACTCCGGGTGAAGCGAGGTGTTTATTTCGCGGGATTGCCTTGACCCTAGTGGCATCTGGATATGCTGGGAATTGGTAGCACAATCGCTACGAAATTTCCCATTGCCACACACTTCGGATTGACAAATAAGGTGGCTTCGGGAGTAACTGAAAATCCATAAGCCCTATAAAAAGAGACGCCTTTGTTTGGCCTCTCTCGTCATTTAACCATCAAGTTGTTTTAGAGTCTTGGTTCAGCGGCTCCTTGGTCTATGCGGTGGATACGCAGCTTGCGGAGGCGGCGGCCGAGCATGGACACCACTTCGATGTGCAGGCGGTCGGTTTTTACGACATCTCCGGTCTGCGGAATGCGTCCCAGTCTGTGGTAGACGTATCCGCCCACTGTATCGACTTCGGTGGTGTCGATGGTGGCGCCGAATATCTCTTCCACGTGCTCCGTGGTCAGCGCGGCATCCACCAGCACTTTGCCGTCTGGCTGCTTAACTACTTGGGCGTCCCGAGAACGGGAGAACTCGTCTTCAATCTCGCCGACGATCTCTTCGAGAAGGTCCTCCATGGTAACCAACCCTTCAGTGCCACCATACTCGTCCACAACGATGGCTATCTGGGTGCGGCGTTCTTGGAGTTCTTCCAGCAAGTCATCGACCCGCTTGGTCTCAGGGATGATGAATGCCTCGCGGACAAGTGTCCTCAATGTATCTCCGGTATTGGCCCTGGCCAATGAAGCGAGAACGTCGCGGGCATGAATGATGCCCAGGATATTGTCAATGGTCTCTTCAAACACCGGAAGCCGGCTGTGGCCGGCACTGACCATGGTTTCCGCCACAACATTCAGGGAAGAATCCGACTCAACGGCGGCCATATCAAGACGCGGCACCATGACCTCTCGAACTGTGGTGACGTCCAGCCGTATGATTGACCGGAGCATCTCCCGGTCCCGGTTATCTAGGGCGGTTAACTCTTCCTTGGTAATAGCCGGCTGTTCAAGTTCGTCTTCCGCCACGCCATGACCGTTCTCATTGCCGTTATTCGACTGGCCGTTCACGGCAATCGCCGATTGACCGTTAGTGTCAGTTAACCGGGTCCACGGACGAGACAAAGCTGGGTATCGTTTCACCAATATGTCCGCCGCTCGGTCGATCAAAAACAACGAGGCAAGCAGCCCGATGGACATGAAAGCGATGTGCCACCAATCGGTGGTCGCAACGCTCTGAATCAGGGCAACGCCGGAAAGAATAACCGCGAAGAGACAGGCCGCTCTCAGCCAAAAGAGGAGCGGCTCGGAAAGGGCCGGGGAACTCTCATCTCTATTGACTGGACCGGTGGATGAACCGGCAGAAACATATGAGCTAAGAAGGCTCAAGTACGAGAACAAGAGTGAAAAGGCGATAAATACTATGAGCTGTGGTAAATAATCTGTATCCAAACACCCCGTCCCCCCGGTCGACCCACTTATATGCCTTACAAAAATTGCGCCTGCGGGAAGCTACATCGGGAGGTCAGTTGGAACCGCTATCTATCAACTATTCTAGCAGGTACGCCAACCGCCAGTCTAGCCGGTGGGACGTCTTTTGTGATGACTGCGCCTGCTCCGGTGACGGCCGCCGCGCCCACGGTCACCGGCGCCACCAGCATGGTGTCACACCCGATGAAGGCATCCTTCTCCACCACGGAACGCAGTTTGTCTTTACCGTCATAGTTGCAGGTTACGGTGCCGGCGCCCATGTTGACGTTGGCGCCGATGGAGGCGTCTCCCACGTAGCCGAAGTGACCCATGACCGCCCCGGCGGCGAACCGGCTCTCTTTAACTTCAACGTAGTTTCCAATATGTACGCCCGTCTCCAAGTAAGCCCCCGGCCGCAGATGGCTGAAGGGGCCAATATTCACTCCGGCCTCCATGACTGCCTCTTCCATGGCCGACGATGTGACACGGCAATCGTCCCCAACGAAAGAATCTTTGACTACCGAACCTGGGCCTATCTCGCAACCGGACCCGATGGAAGTACTTCCTAACAGCATGGTGTTTGGTAGTAGCACGGTGTCCTGTCCGATAGCCACGGCATCATCGATCATTACCGATGACGGGTCCATGATCGTCACGCCTTCCAGCATCCAACGTTCCCGGATGCGCCGGCGCTGAATATCTTCCAGACGGGCCAACTCGACCCGGGTGTTGATCCCCATGACTTCATCAGGATTATCAGCCACCACCGCCGCCACAGCATCACCCTTGCCGGCAGCAATGGCAGCCAGGTCCGTCAAATAGCGTTCTTGGCTTTTGCCCGCTCTCACCTGGCCCAGGTTTTCCCATAGCCAATCTGCTTGGAAACAGTAGACTCCAGAGTTGATCTCAATTGGCTCTCCTGTCCGGCCGCGATCATCGTTAGCCTCAACGATACCCAGCACGTTCTGCTGCGAGCCGAGGTCGCGGCTGATGCGCCCCAGACCTTGGCTTACTTGAACTATTCCAGAGAGAATCGACATCTGCCGGGAGTCTTGAATGTGCCCGTCGATGAGACGTCGAACTGAGTCTTCGGCCACCAACGGAGCGTCGCCACCAATCACCACTACTCGCTCGAACTGACCTTGGAGCATCGAGGCAGCCGATTCCACCGCTCCAACTGTGCCGCTCCTGGCCTCCTGAACGGCATATTCCACTGTATCGCCCAGCAACCCCGTTATGGCTTCTCGGTTGGCAGGCGACACCACGACTACGATGCGGGTCATGCCCAATTTGCCTAGAAGTTCCACCGGGAAGCGGAGCAACTCCTTGCCACAGAGGCAGTGCAGGACTTTAGGAGTCCTAGATTTCATCCTGCTCCCCTCTCCGGCGGCCAAAATTATCCCTGCCAATTCATCCATGTCGTTACCCCTGTTGTCGAGCGTCAAAAGCGATTTCTTCACTGCGCCAATTATACCAGCGAGGGATGTGCCCACTATGCCTGTCCAATGGCCCGTTGCAACTCGTACCACTAGGTAATCCGATATCATTTTCACGTTGACAATGGACTTGGTCGGGGGCAGAATGGCCGTGCTTTAGCTACGCCCGCCCTCTTACCATGTGAGGTCTATCGATGGACAAATCGCAACTGCCATTTCTCTCGGCCACTGAATTGGGTTCTTTGATCAAGTCAAAGGAGGTTTCTCCGGTGGAAGCGACCGAAGCCTACCTAGAGCGCATTCCCCAGATAGACGGCAAGCTGAACTCCTACATCACGGTCACAGCCGACCGGGCGCTGGCCGACGCAAAGAAAGCTGAGCAAGAGATTGTTTCGGGCAAGTACCGCGGCCCGATGCACGGCGTGCCCATCGCGGTCAAAGACCAGATGTACACCAAGGGTATCCTCACCACGGGCGGCTCGACCATCCTGAAAGATTTCGTGCCTGGCGAGGACGCAACAGTCATCAGTAACCTGAACGATGCCGGGGCAGTGCTCTTAGGCAAGCTGAACATGAGCGAGTTTGCCATGGGTGACGCATTTGAGCACCCTTACGGCCGTCCGCATAATCCATGGGACCTTTCCCGCAACGCTGGCACATCCAGCAGCGGTTCCGGCGCCGCCACCGCAGCGTTCCTCTGCGCCACATCGCTAGGCGAAGACACCGGCGGTTCCATCCGCGGGCCGGCTTCGTTCTGCGGGTTGGTGGGCATCCGGCCGTCATGGGGCCGGGTCAGCCGCCATGGTGTCCTGGGAGCATCCTGGTCGATGGACCAAGTGGGCCCTATTTCGCGCACAGTCTCCGATTGCGCCATCACACTTGCCGCCATCGCCGGACACGACCCAAAAGACGGGCATACCTGGGACGTCCCGGTGCCCGATTACCTGGCATCACTTTCAGTGGGGGTCCAAAGTTTAAAAATCGGTGTCATCACCGAACGTGTCCAGGGGCCGTCGGTCGACCCTCAAGTGCGTGACTTGGTAGTCAAAGCCATCGCTCAACTCGGTGAATTGGGCGCCGTGGTTTCGGAGATCGAAATTCCATTGATTGCCCAATCGGCCGCGATTTCAACCGCAGTGACTTACGGTGATGTCTCAGGCGTCCACCGTGAGGGAATCGACAACCATCTGAAAGAGTACGACTACAATCTGCAACTTCGCCTGTTGACCGGGGCAATTCTACCCGCCCAAGCCCATCAGAAGGCCGTGCGCCTGCGGCACATGCTGCGTCAGCAGATATTGGACGCCATGGAGAAAGTCGATGTCCTCGTGATGCCCACATCGTCTATACCCGCCTCGCCGCTCCCTGAGAAAGCCGGGGTCGAGAGCAAGGAGGCATTCTTGGAGATGCTCGGTGGGCGGCGCAGCTTCACTGCGCCGTTCAATCTAGCCAGTGTGCCAGCCCTGTCGATAAACTGCGGGTTCACACCTGACGACCTGCCCGTGGGACTGCAGATCGCCGGAAAGCCTTTCGACGAGTCAATGGTGTTCCGCGTGGCCTACGCCTACGAGCAGGCCACCGACTGGAACACCCGCCGCCCGCCGGTCTCGTAAGGCGATCACACTTACTCTCGGTACCAAGGAGCAGCCATGGCAGAGACCCACGAGCTATCGGCAGCGGAGTTAGCCCGTCAGATCCGCGATAGAAAGATCACCCCGGTGGAAGTGGCGCAGACTTTTCTGGAGCGAATCGACGCCTTGGAACCCAGCCTTGATGCCTGGGTCCGGGTCGATCGTGAGACCGTGTTGTCCGAAGCCCAACAGCGGCAGGCGGAGTTGGAGAGCGGTGCCGCGACTGGACCGCTGCACGGTGTGCCAATCGGCATCAAAGACATTTACCACATGGCCGGCATCCCCACTACCGCCGGTTCCAAGGTCTACGCCAATTACGTCCCCGGCGAGACCGCCGTAACCATAGACCTGCTTCGGAAAGCCGGGGCCATCATGCTGGGCAAGACGGTAACCACCGAATTCGCCTGTCTTGACCCATCCCACGCCAAGAACCCGTGGAACCCAGCTCACACGCCGGGCGGTTCCAGCAGCGGCTCAGCAGTGTCGGTAGCTGCCCGGATGTGCCCCATAGCCATGGGGTCCCAGACCGTGGGCTCAGTACTCCGGCCGGCCTCCTACAACGGCATTGTGGGCCTCAAGCCGACCTACGGGAGGGTTAGCCGCCGTGGTGTGGTGCCTGTAAGTTGGTCGCTGGACACAGTGGGCTGGATGGGCCGCTCCGTGGAGGACATGGCTTTGCTCTTGCAGGTGATGGCCGGGCCTGACGAACTCGACCCCGTGGCATCGAAAGTATCCGCCGGAGACTATTTGTCTGACTTAGAATCGGCGAAGGCTCCAAAGATAGGGCTGATCACCTCTTTCTTCATGGAAGAATCAGATCAAGAAACACAGCAGATGACGCGAGCGATTTTAGACCAACTAAAATCCGCCGGCGCATCAGTGGTGGATGTGACCCTGCCCGAGAGTTTCGACACCGCCTTCCAAGACCAGTTGCTGATCATGGGCGTTGAGGCGGCTGCCTTCCACAAGCCGATGTACGAGGAACAGGCAGCAGACTACCAGCCCAAGCTGCGGGAGATGCTGCGGCAGGGTCTGGAAACCGATGCCGTGACCTACACCAGAGCCCTGGAAAGACGGCTCCGGTTCTCGGCCGATATGAGGGTTCTGGCCGAGCAGGCAGATGTTCTGCTCACTCCATCCACGCCAACCGCGCCGTTGGCCGACCTTACGAACACCGGCGACACCAGGTTCCAGGGCCCATGGACCTCGTGCGGCCTACCGACGATCACACTGCCCGCCGGTCTGGCGAAATCTGGCCTCCCTATGGGTGTCCAATTGATCGCATCGCCATTCAAAGAGGTCCGCCTATTGGCCATCGCCCGGTGGTGCGAGAAGATCATCGACGTTCAGTTGGCTCCGCCGGTTGGGGCCTAGCTCTTGATAATCACGTTTTAGGAGAAATCACATGCCGCAGGCAAATATCCCCAGCGAATCCGAAGTACTCAGTTATTTCGACAAGTTTTCAAATTGGGGCAAATGGGGCGATGACGACGAATTGGGCGCGCCCAATTACATCACCCCAGCCAAGGTGAAACAGGCAATCGCCACGGTCCAGGAAGGAGTCCGGATCTCGATGTCCCGGACCGTTAGCTTCGAGCCATCCCTGGACGCCCCCGCTCCGCCGGTGCATTTCATGGTGGAAAGCGGTGAGGGATGGGCCAGCGGAGACAAAGTAAGCTCCCGCGCCTTCCCGGCCGCCACCGACTACTTCGGAATGATCTTTCACGGCTACACGGTGACCCACGTTGACGCGCTGTCCCATTTCTTCTGGGACGGCAAGACATACAACGGCAAGCCGGCCCACCTGGTATCCACCAGCCTGGGCGCGACCTTCGGCTCTGTGGAAGAGGCCAGTGAGGGGATTATCACTCGGGCGGTGTTGGTCGACGTTCCCATGATTCGCGGCGTCGACTGGGTGGACCGCGGCGAGGGCGTCATGATTGACGATATCCTAGCCGCCGAAGAACGCTGCGGTTTCAAAGTCGAAGAGGGTGACGTGCTCCTCATCCGCACCGGGCAACTGCACCGCCGGAACATCGAGGGTCCCGTCGACCGGGCCGCCGGCTCAACTGCCTGCCAGGCATCGGTGCTACCGCTGTTCTACGAACGGGGCATCGCCATGATGGGCTCGGACACCGGCAACGACGTGAACCCGCCCCAGTACGAGAAGGTGCCCAGTCCCATCCACCAAGTGAGCATTACGGCCATGGGTGTCTGGATATTGGATAACGCCGACTTGGAAGCGGTCTCCGAGGCCTGTAAAGAGCGCAACCGGTGGGAGTTCATGATTTCAATCGGCCCCCTACGCCTGCACAACACAACCGGCTCCCCAGTTAACCCCATAGCCATTTTCTAGGCAATCCATTGCAATACAATTGCGATTAGTACCTTCGGTGGCGTAGCGTTCTTGTGATGCTCCGTCATTATTTTCATAACGGTCTGGAGGTGACTCGCACGACCTGTAATTCCGAGGCGGAAGCCGCGGACCCGCCACTAATGAGCAAAACATCGAAGTCTTTCTTCACAGTATCTCCAATGTAGAAACTGTCTCTCTGAGCAGAAAAGGTCTTGTCGTAATTAAAGAACCTTCGATGATTAACAACGAGGTTTTTCGGCTTTCGCCTCGGAATGACAGCAACTCGAACTGGACCGGTTTCTGTGTCTCAACTTAATGTTCGTGACATCAATGAACATGATGCCCGTTGGCGATACAGAGATTTACCCGAATGTCAGCCTTTAGGTGTAATTCGGTGGGGAAAGTTCCACTCCAAGCACCGCTTGGCACCATTGTGCGGCGCCCAGTAGTTTGCCTTCTTGGAAAGGCAGGGCGCCCAACTGCACCGCCAAGGGCATCCCGTTGTCGCTCAGGCCTGATGGTATCGTGACCGTTGGCAGCCCGCTGGTGGTCCAAGGCACTTGGAATGATGCGTCCCCGGTGGTGTTCCGGTCCTTGGGGGCCGGGGCTGGTATGGCCGGGGTCAGGACTACGTCTACCTGTTGCACCAACTGGACCATGTCCTGCCGGAACTGACGGCGCAACCGCTGCGCTTGCAGGTATTTGGTGGCCGGGACAAGCATACCCATCTCCATGCCGGAGCGAACCCTCGGGCCGTAATCTTCGGCTTGATCTGCGTGAAATTGCTCGTGGAAAGCAGCACATTCAACATTCATGACGATCCGCTGCGCACTATGAGCCGTTTTGAAACTGTCGGGCAGGTTTAGTTCCGCCACCTCTGCCCCGGCATCCTTCAACTGTTTGATGGCATCCTGTGTGTTGGCCCAAACCTCGGGAGTGGATTTCTCAGCGTAATAATCGCTGACGATGCCGATACGCGGGGCGCGGTTATGGTCGGACATCTGCTTCAAGAAATCGGGCACCTGCTCACTGGCTGAGCCAGGGTCGTTTTCGTCTTCGCCAGACATCACCTGCAGCATCAGGGCGGCGTCCTCCACGGTGCGCACCAGGATGCCCACGTGGTCCAGCGACCAGCTCACGGGCACTACTCCATAGCGGCTGATACGCCCATAGGTGGCCTTGAGGCCCACGATACCGTTGTAAGCGGCCGGACGGCAGGTTGAGCCGCCGGTCTGGGAACCCAGCGCTGCGCCCACGGTCTTGGTGGCGACGGCGACCGACGACCCGCTGCTGGAACCGCCGGGTGTGTGCTCGGGGTTCCAGGGGTTGAACGTTGGTGAAGGGTCCGACGTGGCGAATTCTGTGGTCACGGCCTTACCCAGGATAATTCCGCCGGCCTCTTTGATCTTAGCCACCGATGTTGCATCAAAATCGGGCACGAAATCGGCGTAGACCTTAGACCCGGCCGCGGTCTTCATCCCGGCGGTGTAGAAAATATCCTTCAATCCCACCGGCACGCCATGGAGGAGGCCGCGGCTCTTGCCTTGTGAGGCCTCTTCTTCGAGTTGCTTGGCGGTGGTCAAGACCTCTTCCCTATCAATGGTGACCCAGGCCTTCAGGTCGCTTTCTGTGGCGTCGATGCGTTCCAGTAGCGACTGTGCCAAATCAACTGGCGATAATTTCTTCTCTTTGATCTGTTGCGATGCCTGGGAAACTGTTAGTTCATAGGGTTGGGGCATGGTTGGACCTCATGAATGGTTAGCTATGGCTGAGCGGGAATCACTGCGGAATTTACTGGTAAAAGCCGGGTTCCAGGTCGCGGTGAGGTGTCACTTGGCCCAGGTCCCAGAGTTGTTGGGCGGTCTGCTGCAACGATGCTTCCAGTTCGGTCGCCCGCTGCTCGCCCCACAAGCGGATCGCCTCAGTTCGAAGCTGCACCACAATCTTTTCGACGGAATCGTTCGGTTTCATGTTAGCCATGTGTACTCCAATTGCCCCATATTCGAGGGAAGTGATTGGCATTCTAGACAAGCATTACACGCCGGTCAAACAACGTCCGTCCAGTGTGCGCCACGCACGACTTACTGTTATAATCGCGCCTGTTGATTCAAGACCCTTGGCTGGGCGCCCCGGAGATTCTTATGCCTGATGACCTGGACGATATCCTGGAATCGCCCGAGCACACCCTCCTAGCAACCGACCTTGGCAATACCGAAGGCCCCCTCTGGCACCCGGAAGGATACCTGACCTTCGTCGACCTAGTCGGCAACCGGCTGCAACGCTGGGACCAGACCTCAGGGGTAAGCGTGGTCCGCGAGGACACGGGCGAGGGCAACGGTTGCACACTTGATCGGCAGGGCCGTCTCTTGATGTGCGAAGGCGCCGACCGCCGCCGCGTTACACGCATGGAAGCCGACGGCACAATCACCCCCATCGCTGAGCGCTGGGACGGCAAACGTTTTAACAAGCCCAACGACGTGATCTGCCGCACCGACGGGACCATCTACTTCACCGATCCCCAGCTGCGTCTGCCAGAGGCTGAGCGTGAGTACGATTTCGCCGGCGTGTTCCGCATCTCTCCCGACGGCCAGATAACCGTAGCCACCGACGGCTGTGAATATCCCAATGGACTGGCCTTCTCGCCCGATGAATCGGTCCTTTACGTGGCCATCAGCCGGGAGAGCCAGGTCTGTTTTGAAGAGCAAGAGAAAGGGCTGGTCTGCGAGCACCGCAAAATCAGGGCCTTCGACGTGGCCGCCGACGGCACCCTGAGCAACAACCGAGTCTTCGCCAGCATGGCCTCGGCCGAAGTAGGCGTGCCCGACGGCATGAAAGTAGATACCCTTGGCCGCATCTTTTGCACCGGCTCCGGTGGTATCTGGGTGTTCGAGCACGACGGGACACACCTGGGCATCATAAGAGGGCCTGAAGTGCCCCGGAACATCGCCTTTGGTGGGCCCGACTTTCGAACGATCTACACCACACCCGGAGTGTCGCTGTATAGCTTCCGTGTCAAGACTCCGGGCATCCGACCATACTGATCTAAACACCTAGGAGATAGAATCATGGCTGCAACAACTACCGTAGGCTCCGGCAAATACACCTACGAAGTGGACGAAGACTGGGCCAAACTGCCTGAGGGTTGGGAGATGCCGGCGGCCGCCGTCTACGGCGACTCCAAGGACCGGGTTTTCTGCTTCAACCGCGACCCCGAGCATCCGGTCTGCATCTTCGACAGGGAAGGCAATTTCATTTCATCCTGGGGCGCCGGCTTGATTTCCTTCGCCCACGCCATCTACCTGGACAAAGATGACAACGTTTGGCTGGTGGACCGGAACAAGCACCAGGTATTCAAGTTCACTGTTGACGGCAAGCTCCTTTTGACCATCGGCGAAGAGGGGTTCCGGTCGGACACCGGTGTCGCCCAAGACGACTACAGTTCCACCACCTGGTCGAGCGTGACCCACAGTGGCCCTCCCTTCAACATGCCCGCGGGAATAGCCGTGAATGACGCCGGTGAGATATTCATAGCCGACGGCTATGCCAACGCCCGGGTCCATAAGTTCACCTCCGACGGCAAGCACATCATGTCCTGGGGCGACCCTGGTTCCGGTGACGGCCAGTTCAACCTACCCCACGGAGTTTGGATCGACCGCCAAGGCCAAGTCTTGGTCTCGGACCGCGAGAATGACCGTATCCAGGTATTCACGCAGGACGGCAGTTTCGTGAAATCATGGCCGACCAAGCTGATCGGCCCGGCCCTGATGTATATCGACGACGATGACATCGTCTACATCCCGGAGCACAACGGCGGGATGGTCAGTGTGTTGAATCACGACGGCGAGAGGCTGGCCCAATGGGGCGAGCTGAAATACCGTTCCTGTCACGGCATCTGGGTCGACTCCCGCAAAGATGTCTACGTGGTAACCCCCGGAGACTGGGGCAAGGGCCGCCGCGTTGTGAAGTATTCCCTCAAAGGCTAGTTCATAGGGAAAAGTTGTTGTACCGGGAAACCGGTTTTGCTATGCTGTATCGCGGCAATCGTTCAGCCTGAAAGTTGAACGCTGATTGTCGGCTGCTCGTGTGGGGCTGTAGCTCATCTGGGAGAGCGCTTCAATGGCATTGAAGAGGTACGGGGTTCGAGTCCCCGCAGCTCCACCATTTTCCGCTAAAGATCTTTTGCCCTTTTACTTCTGTCTTGGTTGTCCGGGTTGTGTTGTGATCTAACAACTTCATCCCATTTTCGATGACCACAGAAACCACCACCAACCCAGCGACTAGCCAAGTTAGATCGTTCGCCATAATCGCTGCGGCTTTGTTCCTGAACAACACGGTTGCTTTGATGCTGGGTCCCTTGCTGGTGGACATCGCCGAGGAGTTTGATACCTCGGTGGCTGTGGCCGGCCAATTGGCTGCGGCCACTTTCTTCTCCTGGGCCATCTTTGCTCCGTTGATCGGTCCATTCTCCGATTCATTGGGGCGCCGTCCGGTGGCTTTGACCGGCTTGTTTTTGATGGGGGTCTGCATCCTCGGAGCGGCCTTCGCCCCAAATTTCATCGTCTTGATGGTGTTTCTCATCGGCACCGGTTTGGGTGGTTCCATGATCCCGCCAAATAGCATTGCCGCCATCTCCGATGTGGTACACGAAGAACAACGGGGCCGGGCCATCGGGGCCGCTCAGGGCATCATGATGTCGGCGACGGTGATCGGCATCCCCGGGGTCGCGATCCTGGCCAGCGTAGCGGACTGGCGGCTCCCATTCCTGGTCTGCGGAAGTCTTTTGATGGCTACCTTTACTCTTTCTTGGTTGTGGTATCCCAAGAGACCGGCATCCGGGCCGAGTTCGTTCTCCTATCTCAGTCGGTTCAAAGAGTTGGGTTCCATACCTATATTCAGGATCGGCATGCTGGCCAACTTCTCCCAGCGGATAGTGTTCTATGCCGTGATCGGTTACCTAGCCGCATTCCTGATCGACACATACGGCATGAGTGTTGGCGAAACCGCGCTCCCCCTGGCCGTCGTTGGCGCCGGCGCCGTGGTTGGCAGCCTTTGGGGTGGGATGCTTGCCAATCACAGAAAACGACTTAACTTTATGGCCGGTTTCGCCCTGGCTGGTGGGGCGATAACAACGGTCCTCTTCGCTGCAGATCCGGCTATCTGGGCGACGGTCGGCATCGCCTTTGCCGCCGTTTGTGTGCTGAGTGTCGGCTGGCCGGTATTCATCACGTTCGCTACCGACGTTGCCCCCCGGTCCCGGGCCACCGCCGTAGGGATGATGGGCGCCAGCAACCGGATGGGTGGGGTGGTTGGGGCCGCCATGGGCGGGGCGTTCCTGGCCATCGGAGGGTTCTCGGCGATAGGAATCTTTTGCCTGGCGACGGTGATATTCTCCGCGTTGGTGACGCGCCTGGCCATGCGCGAACCGGAGACGGTTGAAGAAATGAAACCTGACACCGCCCAATGACGATGAACCAGAACCGATTCTTGGCCGCTGTGGCCCTGGCCTTTTTCTTCACCCAGAGTTCATCGTTGATGTTGGCCCCGTTATTGGTTGATATCGCCGCTGAGTTTGATCTGTCTGTCGCAGTTGCGGGGCAGCTCGGCACCGCAACCTTCGCCGCTTGGGCCATATCGGTTGTCTCCGTGGGGCCTTTGTCCGACTCACTGGGGCGGCGGCCTGTAGCGCTGGCCGGGCTGTCGCTACTGGCCGTAGGGGTTTTGGCTTCGGCGTTCGCGCCAAATCTGGAGACCTTGATGGTCACCAGGGTAGTGACCGGGCTTGGCGGCGGTATGATTCCCCCCAACGGCATGGCGGCTGTGGTCGATGTGGTCCCGCCTGCGCGACTCGCCCGGGCAGTAGGCACCGTGATCTCGTTCACGACTTTGTCCGCGGTGATTGGTGTGCCCGCCGTAGCGTTGATGGCTGACTTAGGCAGTTGGCGCTTTCCGTTTCTGGTGATCGGCTCCCTCTTGACCGCCTGCATCGTACTCAACTGGTTCTGGTTTCCGAAGAACGAAGCTGCCAAACCTCGGACTTTCATGTTTTTCTCACGATACCGAGACCTATTGGCCCTCCCTGTGCTCCGGTCGATATTGGCGGCTAATCTCGCCCAACGAATCGCATACATGGCGATATTCAGTTACCTGGCTACCTATCTGATTGACGACTACGGCGTCAGCGTCCGCGCCGTCGCGTTGCCCTTGGCCTTGGTAGGCATCGGCGGGGTGGTTGGCAGTTATATAGGGGGCACGGTGGCCACCCGCCCGGACCGGATGTCCTTGATCGCAGCGTCTGCGATCGGCGGCGGAGTCGCCGCCGCTGTGCTGTTCTCGGTTGACCTACCAGTGTGGGCTGTGGTGGCCATCGCTACGGTGTCCATCGCACTGTTGAGCCTGCCATGGACCGTGATGATCGCCGTCTGCACAGAGATCTCCGGCAATTCGCGGGCCACCGGCGTCGGGCTGATAGGCGTCAGCAATCAAACGGGGGCCGTTGGCGGGGCAGCCTTGGGCGGACTCCTGTTGGCCGTTAGCGGATTCCCGGGCATCGGATACCTTTGCCTAGGCGCGGTGGTGTTTTCGGCGGTTGTGATCGTGGTCTTCATGCGGAGCGCGGGCGCTAGTGCTACATTTCTCCCCGATGATCCAGCCCGATCAAGCGCCCAAACTGATCCCGAATAAATCCCCTAGACAGCCCTAGTTGACGCCGCTAGTTACCCCTGCGACCACCAGCCAAACCCGATCCTGGCGCTCACCGGCTCTGCGATGTTTCTGGCCCAGAGCGTCGGGCTCATGCTAGCGCCGCTTTTGGTTGAGATATCCGACGATTCGACATATCGGTCGCCGCCGCTGGGCAACAGGCCGCTTTTACATTCGCGGCCTGGGCCATCTCAGTGATCTCGGTCGGATCGATCTCCGACTCTTTCTGCCGAAGGCCCGTGACGGCGGCCGGGCTGGGTTTGCTAGGTATCAGTGTCTTAGCATCAAGTTTCGCTTCCAATTTTGGAGTCTTGATTGCATTGAGAGTCGTAACCGGATTAACCGGTGGCATGATCCCTCCCAACAGCATGGCGGCGGTGGCCGACATTTTGACTCCGGCAAAGAGGGCTAGAGCATTTGGACTCCTGATGGCATTTGCTTCGTTGTCGGGTGTGATCGGTGTACCTTTGGTGGCTGTCATGACGAGCCTTGGCGGCTGGAGACTACCGTTTTCGGTGATCGGTTCTCTACTCATCGTATGTGCCGTGCTGCATTGGTTCTGGTACCCTAGGATTCAGGCATCCGGACCGCAGAGCATCTCCTGCCTTTCCCGGTACAAACAGATGGCAGGCATCAGTTTGTTTCGGACGGCCTTGGCGGCCAACCTCTTGCAAAGGATGGCCTTTTACGCCACCTTAAGCTACCTGGCCGCATTCCTAATCAGCGAACACGGTCTAAGCGTCGGCGAAACGGCAGTGCCGCTGGCCATCTTGGGGATAGGTGTCGTAGTCGTCGGCACCATGGCCGGCCCGGTGGTGGCAATGAATCGGCGGGCCCAAGTGGTGGCCGGCTGCTCCGTGGCCGGAGGGTTGGCGGCGCTGGTGGTGTTTTCCGTGGACATCACTGCCTGGGGAACGGTGGGTTTGGCTCTGGTCGGCATCACTTTCATCAGCATCGGCTGGCCCACGTTCCTGGCCATCAGCACTGAGATCTCCGGAAGTTCCCGAGCCACCGCTGTGGGAATGCTAGGTGCCAGCAACCAGTTGGGCGGGGTTGGCGGAGTGGCTTTGGGCGGGGCGTTTCTTGCCTTAGGTGGCTTTTCTACGGTAGGATTTTTCTGCTTTGGAGCGCTACTGCTCTCAACCGTGGTCCTGCAATTCGGCATGGGCGCCCGCAAGCCCCCAGAATAGGGCAGACTAGGAGTTCCCCTTGGAAAATCTGGTTTAGATGTTGGAGCACAACGGAATACGGTGGGGTTACGTTTTCTTGAAGGCTTCGTCGTACCTCGGCACAGACGAATTTCAGGATTTGATGGTGCAAGCCGTGGAGATGTTTTTGGCAGGTGAAACCGAACGGAACGTCAAGGGGTCCGAGTACGAAGGGCGGCTCTACACCGAACAGCGCTACGAACTCATCGGCACTATGGGCGGCCAACGTTTCGACGCCGATCTGGAGACCTCCCGCGGCCATGACAACGCATCATTCCTGGTGAACGAGCAGACCAAGGGCGTCGGGGCTGCTATATCCCTCAACTAACGGGCCTGCCGTTGACTCCAAACTCTGCCTAATCTACACTCCAAATCTCTTTCGGGTGATCCGTATATTGGCTAGATGCGTCGTGAGGAAAAAATGACCAGTATCAGCGACTTCCTGATGTCCAAAGAGATCGGACGGGTGCCGTCCTCAACCGTCCCATTGAACTCCGAGGAGGAATCCCGGTTCCAGAGTCTGGCCGAAGAGTCGGTGATGATCGATGTGCACCAACACCCGTTCGTGCTGCCAGAAGCCATGGACCGGTTCGTCGACTTCCTGCGCACCAACCGCTATCACTGGGGTTTCGAGGCAGTGGCCCACGGCGGCTGGTCCACGGTGACTACCTCCAACGTCTTTGGGGCCCTGCAGAACGCCACCGAGATGTCGTTCGTGGAGTACGAGGACGTAGCCAACGAGGTAGGCATGATGCTGGCGGACGTGTCGGCCCAAGAGAATGTCATCCGGGTGGGCAACGCAAACGAGATCATGGCGGCCAAACAAGCCGGGAATGTGGGATTCATGCCCACCCTGGAGCATTTGCCCATCGGTAACCGTCTGGAGCGCGTGGACCAACTCCACTCCATGGGCGTTAGGCTGGCGGGCATCACCTACAACCGCAAGAACTACATCGGCGACGGCATGTACGAGCGCAATCCCGGCGGACTCAGTGAGTTCGGCATCCAGGTTATCCACCGCATGAACGATATCGGCATGGCCATCGACCTCTCCCATGCCTCCACGCCCACGGTGATGGACGCCATCGAATTCTCCAAGGCGCCAGTGGTCTTCAGCCACAACGCTGCCTACACCCTCCGGCCCACGGTACGCACCAGAAAGGACGAGGAGTTGAAGGCCTGCGCCGCCAAGGGCGGGCTGGTCTGCATCACCGCTGTGCCCAACGCCCTCAGCGACGACCCGGAACAGGACATCGAATGCGTCCTGGACCACTACGACTACATGGTCAACTTGATCGGCGTCGACCACGTCGGCATCGGCACCGACACGGTCATCGGGGACCACATGATGTTCCAGCACTACATGCTAGGCCGCTCTCTGGAGGAGATGCCGGCCCCATATCTAAACGGTCTGGAATCGCCGGCCGACGGCAAGAACATCATCCGCGGCCTGATCCGGCGGGGACACTCTGACGAAGACGTCAAGAAGATTGTCGGCGGCAACGCCTTGGACTTCTTCCGCAGGGTCATGAAGTAGATGCCTGAACCTTTCATCACCACCGTGGTCGGCAGTATGCCCAAGCCGCCTTGGCTCTACCATCAGAAGCCGATGGACAGCAAGGGCTTCGACCATCACTACACTGGCTCCGACTGGGCGCTGACCGGAGACCCTTTGCGCGACGCCCAGGACGATGCGGTGCGGCTGGCGGTCTACGACCAAGAAACAGCCGGTGTCCGAATCATCAGCGACGGCGAACAGCGAAGGAAGTCTTACCTCACGCACATCACCTCGCAACTCGGCGGTTTCGATTACGAGAACCGGGCTGAAAAGTGGATTCGTGACGGCAGACGCCTGGCCCAGGTGGGGCGCTGTACCGGTCCGGTGGAGTGGCTCGGCCCTATGGTGGTGGGTGACCTCCGGTTCCTGTTGACCAACACGACTTCGCCGGTCAAAGTCACCCTGCCCGGTCCCATGACCGTTGTCGATTCTACTTATGACGATTATTACGGCGACGAGCGGAAGTTGGCCATGGCGGTTGCCGATGCCATCAACAAAGAGGCCAAGGCCCTAGACGCTCTGGGTCCGGCGGTGATCCAGTTCGACGAGCCGGTGTTCAGCCGTTACCCCGAGAAGGTAGCGGACTGGGGTATCGAGGCTCTGGACCGTTGCGCGGACGGTCTACGCGCTCAGACGGCGGTGCACGTTTGCTACAGCTATACCATCCCGGGCGTAGAGCGCCCCATCAAACCCAGTTATCCCCAGATACTGGCCGAACTTGAGAAATCTACGATCGACCAACTGGCCTTGGAGTTTCAAGCCCCACAGCTGGATCCCGCGTTGTTGGAACTCTGTCCGTCAAAGACCGTGCTTTTCGGATGCGTCGACAATGCCGACCCAGAGATCGAGAACGCTGAATCGATCGCCCAGAGACTCTTGGCGGCGGCCGAACACCATGACCCGGAGAAACTGCAAGCAGCGCCCGATTGCGGGCTGGTGTTGTTGAGTCAGGCGATTGCCAGAGCGAAGCTTTCAGCCCTATTCCGCGGCACCCAGATAGCCCGAGACCGGTTAGCCGACCCAAGAGGAAGACCACATGGCCATCACCACGACTGATTCAGGCACTGAATTTCAGCACATAACGCTCGAGCGCCACGACTATCTGGCGGTGCTAACACTGCGGCGTCCCGACCGGTTGAACGCCCTCAACCGTGAAATGGGTCTGGAGTTGCACGCAACTCTGGACCAACTTGCCGGCGAGTTTCCTGAAATAAGGGTCGTTATAATCACGGGTGCTGGCCGTGGGTTCTGCTCCGGGGCCGACGTGGGCGATATGCCGAAACGAATGGCCTCGGGCGGCGACAGAGCCGTCGGCACGCCCGACGAAGGGCCGTCCATCACCATGCGCTTGGCGCCGCACCTGCGGGAGATTCCTCAGCCTATCATCGCCGCGGTGAACGGCGTTGCCGCCGGGGCGGGGTTGGGAATCGCACTGTCATGCGACATCAGGATAGCCTCGGAATCGGCCCGATTCAGCTCGGTATTCGTTAAGCGGTCGCTGGTACCCGACGCCGGTGTTTCCGAAATTTTGGGCGCGCTGGTTGGGCCGGGAATCGCCGCTGAGATGACCTACACCGGGCGGGTCTACGATGCCTCTTGGGCCTTACAGAAAGGGCTGGTCAACCGGGTGGTTCCCGCCGACGAGATGTTGGCCCAGGCCGAATCTCTGGCCCTGGAGATAGCCGCAAATCCGCCCTTGGCTGTGAAAGCCACGAAAGCACTGTTAAACAGCCACTACCCGGACCTAAACCAGGTCATCGAGACCGAGCACCGGGCCAACGACCCAGTTAAGGGCACCTCCGACCAGATGGAAGCCATCCAAGCATTTCTGGAGAAACGGGATCCTAAGTTCATCGGTAGCTAGGCCGCCCCATCCAAAATCCCAGTCACCGCGTATCTAATATACGGCCGGGCTAACCCTTGAAAGGGTTTATGCTAAGCTGACCAGACCGCCATTGGAATGAATCCCAGAACCGGTCCCTTGGGAATCGAGTGAGGAACCAGATTGAACTGCCCACGTTGCGATGTTGCTTTAGACGAGAAAAAGTTCAAGGATATCGACGTAGACCACTGCTCCCAGTGCAAGGGGCTATGGCTCGACTTCCATGAGTTGGACCAACTGGAAGACCACTCCATGGACGAGGACAACCGGAAGGGGATGGTCGAGTACTCTCGGCGTGAGAGCGACATTTCCTGCCCCCATTGCAACGAGCCCATGGAAACGTTCAACTACCGTGCCCACGACCTGCCCATCGACCACTGCAAGAACGAACACGGCTACTGGCTGGACGAAGGTGAAGAGAAAAAGGTTTTGGAGATCATGAAGCAGCGAGTCCAAGACCTGAAACGTAGCGACTCCGCCGAGGTGTCCTGGTCCAAGTTCCTGGAACGCGGCGGGACTCGTTCCTTCCTCACCAAGGTCAAGGATCTGTTTACCGGGTAACGGCGCACTCGCAGCCACTATTAGGTCCGATTCACGACCCAACCCATCTGTCATTCCGAGGCGGTAGCCGAGGAATCTCGTTGCCATCCTTGACCATCTTGCACCAAAGCAACGAGATCCTTCGCGCCCTTACGGCGCTATCAGGGTGGCATCAACTGGCATGGACAGATCTCCCTAAACTAGAAGAGCGAATCGATTCTGTCCGGGAAGGTCTAACCGGCCTCCAACTCACTCATGAACAGTTCCAGGGACGCGTCAGCACGCGAATAGTCGTAGGTTGCGTAGCGGCGTTGGCGAAGTTGCACCACGTCACCGTTGAAGAAACGTTCGTAGAGCGTCTGACGTGAACCGAACTGGGTGCCGATCAGGTCCCAAGCCAACCGGAACAAACGCACCTTTTTCCTGGCGTCGATGGACGCTCCCTGGTAGTATTTCCCGATCTCTCCGGCCAACGGCCCAGACATGTCTTCTTCGGTTGGAGTCAGCATCAGTCCGCCGGCGGCTAGTTGCTCGACGATCGCCGCCACCCGCGAATACGCGTCTGGATACCAATTGCGCATTGCGATCCAAGGCTCGGCGGCCGGCCAGAGGCCTTCGCCCTCGTATGGAGCTGCGTCGGCTTCGGCGGCCCGCATGTAGGCCCGGACCGTCTCAAGTGTGTCGATGACCTCAGCATTCTTCTCCTGGACATGGGCGTACACGCCAATACCGATGGACTCGGTGATGCCGTGGACGATGCCCAGGATAAACTCCAGCTTAGCGATGTTCTTGACCGCCACCTGCTGCATGTACTGCCGCCAAAGAGTAACTTTCTGAACGGTCATGTTGGCCAGCTCGATGTCGTCGTAGATGAAAACCCGTTCCCAGGGGATCAGAACATCGTCAAAGATGGCCAAGGCGTCCATCTCGTCGAATTGGCCGGACAGGGGATAGTCGGCAAGAGGGCGGCCCATATCATGGCTAGGGCGGCAGATGAACTTTAGGCCGGGAGTTGCCACCGGCACGGCGAACCCGATGCAATACTTCCGGTCCTCTTCCATGTCCGGCCGTAGTGGTCGGTAGACCGGTGCGAATATCTCATCGGAGAACGGGGCGAGGGTGGCGAGTAGCTTGGCACCCCGGACGATAACACCCTCGCTGGTGCGGTCCACCACGCCCACCGCCGTATATTCGTCGGGGAGTTCGGCAAGGGTGAGCGATCGGTTGACCTGGGGGTGGCCAAAGGCGTGAGTCAGGCACAGGTCGCGCTCCCTGACGTACTCGTGGTAGTTGCGCAGGTTGTCGGCGTGCCGCTGGTCTTTCAGGCCGTAGAGGTGGGCCAGTTGGCGGGAGGCCGTGACCTGGATATTCACGTAATCGGGTGTGCGGCCCAGCATGCCGTGGCAGGACTGGGCGACGATCTCCATGGCCCCTCGGCGGCGCATCAGGTCTTCCTGCGTCTCCGGCACGAGATAGGACAGGGCCACCGGCTTTCCGCTGGTGGGCGACTTAAAAGTCATCCTGTCGCGGTTCTCCGGCCGGTGCTGGAGGTCGTAGATTCCGGCGAGGGTCGCTGCCATGCGGGCGGTCTTGGGGTGGGTGGTTACATCGTCCACCCGTTCGCCCTCCAGCCAGACCTCCCGACCGTCTCTCAGACCTTCCAGGAATTCTTCACCCGTACGTACCGCCATGTGTTCCTCAGGCCGCTAATGGCAGTTTATTTGTAGGGGTTGTCCCAACGGTCCATGCCGCAGACCTCTTCCAAGGGCTTGCGGTTTACCGAGCCGAACTCGCCTCGCGGATAGCCAAGCGGCATGCAGTACACGATTTCCGCAGTCTCTGGGATGTTCAGCAGCTTCTTGACCCGCTCATCGACGACTGCGTGCAAAGTTGCGATGGTGCCGCCGATGCCATAAGCCCTGGCCGCCAAAAGCAGGTTCTGCGCCGACGGGATGATTCCACCGGAGCCACCTCTGTTCAGGGCGCAGATCAGGACCATCACCGGGGAGTCGCCGAACTCATTGGCCAGCCGCATGGCCGAACGCGTCGAGTTCTTGCCCGGTGGAATATCCTCGGGGCCCATGATGCCTTGGTCCTTCCGTTTGGCCCACCAGGCCTCGTGATATAGCTCGCCCAGTTGTTTCCGGGTTTCGGCGTTTTTCACAACGATGAAGTGCCACTGCTGGGTGTTGCCGCCGTTGGGGGCGCGGATGGCCGATTCCATGATGTCCCGCATCACTTCGTCGGGGATAGGGTCCGGCTTCAGCCTGCGGATGGCCCTCTGGGTGAACATAGCCTCGCCCAGGGTCATGGTCAAACGGTCTGCAGTGGTCATTGTGACTTCTCCAATCTGTTTTATCTGGGAACCTAAACTAAGTTAGACCGGGCTGGTGACATTCCTGCGCAGGTCGGCCCGTGGTTCGGCCAGGAGGCGTCCATAGCCGGACAACGGCTTGGTCTCACCGGCCTGGCTAAGAGCGCTCCAAAGGGTGGCCGTGTGCGAGGTGACCACCGGCTTTCCGATCTTGTCTTCCAGTGCCTGTGCAGCGGCCATGCCGTCGTGGTTCATACAACTGATGAACAAGCCATCGGCTTCGTCGCCAAATTCGTTCCAGGCATCCATGGCGAAATCGAATATCTCTTGTGGCGTGACCGAGGCGAATCCCTCGGCCGTTTCCAGACCCATGCCCTTCATGGTCAGGGCCTCGATGCCAGCCTCCTTAAGGTAGGCCCGCTCGGCCACATGGTGGCTGTCGGGATAGGGCGTAGTGACCACGATCTTCTTCATTCCCATGTGCTGTAACGCCTCGGCGACTGCCAGCATAGTCGACGTGATGGGTGTGCCCCACTCTTCTTCCAGTTCCCGGCAGAACTGCCGGTCCCCTTCCATCCCCCGCAGCGCGCCGCTAACCGTGCAGCAATAGGCCACGGAATCAACCTTGGCGCTGACCAATTCGCCCACGGCGCGGCCGGCATTGCTCTCCATCTCCAGTAGGGCCTCGATTCCCTCGCCTCCAGACAGCATCATACGGCTGGTTAGGAATGCCACCCCAGGAGGCGCTGCCTTGGGGTATCTCAATTCGGAGATCGACGATGCGCTCACCACCACCAAACCAATCTTGGTCTGCACATCTAGCTGGTCCATCTGCTCTCTCCCATCGGAAATATTCTCGTCTCTCTGAAACGGGCGGCTGGATTCGGTTGCCCGATTTTATCACACCGCCAGGCTGGAGATGACCTGCTTGCGTTCTAAAAATAGTTATTCGGATAGCATGGCTCAGAGTTGTTATAATGGCCCATCATTTTAACGTTAGGAATTTGTATCGAGGCAAGCGCTTCGGGAGGCAACATGGCGAACATTCCATTGGACGCGTCGCATGCCTATCAGCGGCTCGGCGTAAGGCCGGTTATCAACGCTGCAGGATCGGTCACCAAATATGGCGGCACCAGGACCCGGCCCGAGGTCTTGGAGGTCATGGCCGGGGCGGCCAGGATCATGGTTAATGTGGATGAACTGAACCGCAAAGCCGGGGAAGAGATTGCCCGGCTGACCGGTGCAGAAGCAGGATTCGTCTGCAGCGGCGCCGCCGGAGGACTGGTGCTCCAAGCCGCCGCCTGTATTGCCGGCAAAGACCCGGTGAAGATGCGCAAACTTCCCGACACCACGGACATGGCAGACGAGATCATCATCCAGAACATGCACCGCTTTCCTTACGAACAGGCCTACCGGGCGGGCGGCGGCAAGCTGGTGGAGATCGGCGATTCCAGATATTCGCATCCCTGGGAACTGGAAGGAGCAATCGGCAAGAACACAGCGGCCGTGGCCTTTCTCTGCGCCCCCATGACCAACCGCAGGGCCATCCCTCTGGCGCAGGTCTGCGAGATCGCACATGCGAGGGGTGTGCCCGTCATCGTCGATGCCGCGTCAATGCTCCCGCCCAGGGAGAACCTGAAGAAGTTCCTGGCCGATGGAGCGGACATGGTGGCGTTCAGCGGCGGAAAGGGAATCCGGGGGCCTCAGGGCACCGGTATCCTCTGCGGACGGGCCGACCTCATCGAAGCTGCCGCCGCCCATGCCAACCCGGCCCAGTTCTTGGGGCGGCCGATGAAGGTGGCCAAAGAGGAAGTGGTGGGTTTGGTGACCGCGCTGAACATGTTCTTGGAAGAGGACGAAGAGGCAGAGATGCGGGCCTACCGGGCTTTGGCCGAGCAGGTGGTGGACGCTCTTAGCGAGGTGCCCGGCCTGAAGGTCACGCTGGAGCATGACGACCACGATTACCTGATTCCCCACGCAATCTTGCATTTCGGCCCCGACTGGAACGGCCCCGGCAGGAATGAGATACTGAAGGGTATGGAAGAGGGCGAAACTCCCATTTACCTGCATTTTCTGGGCCAACCGGACGAATTGGGCGTTGACCCGTTGAACCTCACTGAAGAAGAGAATGCCTTGGTGATACGCCGATTACGGGAAGAACTGACCCGTTAACCGAGATTCAGCATCGACCGATTTAAGGAGAAACAAATGGCCATCAAGATCGACCTGAGAGTGCCCCCCTGCAAGCCTGTTCCGGAAGTCACTGCCTTTGTCCAGGAGTGCGAAAATGCGGGCTTCGATGGCGTGGGAATGTTGGATTCTCAGATGCTGGAGCGCGACGTATTCGTCTCCATGGCCCATGCGCTGCTGAACACTAAAACCATCAACGTGGCCTCCGCGGTCACCAACCCTGTGACACGGCACCCATCAGTACTGGCGTCCGCGGCCCAGACCGTCTCGGAAGTCGCGCCGGGCCGGGCACAGATCTGGATTGGACGCGGTTATAGTTCGGCCAACGTCGTCGGCATCCCGCCGGCGACCGTGCGCCAGATGCGGGACGCGGTCGTCATGATGAAAGACCTCATGGGCGGAGGCGAGTTCGATTTTGGCGCAACTTCAAGCCGAATGAAGCACGGGGGCGGCGTCACCACCCCGGTCTACATCGCAGCCACTGGGCCCAGAGTCATGAAAGTTACTGGGGAAGTCGCCGACGGCGCAGTCCTGATGACCGGTATTCACCCCAATCAGGTGGCCGAAGCCAGGGAGATCATCGCCGACGGCGCCAGGTCTGCCGGAAGAAACCCCGACGACATCGAGACCATCTTCACCTGCACGACCATCATTAGGGATGACATCAAAGAGGCCCGGGAGATTGCCCGGCCCTTGGCGGTGCAGCGTTTGATGGAGAAGACCTATGTCCGCTGGCTAAAGGCTGCCGGCATGGACTTCACGGAATTCGAGCTTCCCAGAGGCCTCTGGGACCTCTACCCAGACGTTCCCCACGCTGAGGACTGGGAGAAGGCCAAAGAACTGTGCGCTTTCCTGCCAGATGACGCCCTGGCCCAGCTATGCGACTCCATGGGCCTGATCGGATCGCCGGAGTACTGCGCCGAGCGGATCAAGAAGGCGGAAGCGGCCGGCATGGAGCACCTCTACCTGATGACGGACCAGACCTACGAGTTCGCCACCGGCGAGCTGGCTGCATTCCGGGACAAGATATTCCCCGCGCTGGGTAGGTCCAAACAGCCAGCGTAGTTCGGACTGACCAGCACGGTTTACGTAGGGGCAGGTTTCTAACCTGCCCCATTTATTTGCCCTCATGTTTGTCAAAAGCCTGTGTCTAGGACAAATACATTTAACCGAATGCATAACCAATAGCTTGGTCGGCAGCTACCCCGCCACTTCCCAGTAGACTTGAATGTCGACCCAAGACGCATCCGGGGCTGTAAACCTCGAACGGCAATTCACCGAGATTGTAGAGCAGTATTCCGACTTGCCCTACAGCGTTGCTTTCCGCTTGCTACAAAATGCCGCGGATGCGGAAGATGCAGTCCAAGAAGCCTATATCTCGGCGTTCAAGACTCTCCACCTTGCTATACCGCATCGTCGTCAACGCTTGTTGGGGATACCCAAAGATAAATCCAGGGCCAAGTACATCTCGGAAAATCTCTTTGACGACGCCTTGGTCTACGATTGGGAAAATGACCCCGAAGAGGCCGTTGTCAACCGCGAACTCAGTTCCACATTAGAACACGGGCTAAACATATTGTGCCCCGACCTCCACGCCGCCGTCGTATTGAGGGACACTCCACGAGAGAGGCCGCGAAGGCCTTGAACATCTCCATCGCTCCCCTCAAATCCCGTCTTCACTGGGCTAGGATCCTACTCCACAAGCATCTGGATGAATATTCCTTATTGGCGTAATTGCCCCCTCCGACCCCGACTCTTAACCCCAGTTAAACCGTAGTCCGATTCTCTGGCGGTTTCTGGACTGATTTTTTCTTTTTCTCCAACCAAACTTACTAGTGACAACACTCTCTAAGCCCGTTACCATAATCTCGAGAATCTGCTTGCCTCAAAATCCGGAGCTCGCGTATTTAAAAATGACACCATCGATTCCTTCATCACATCACACAGACGTTTAGGGGGTTCCGCCTTGCCTGACCAGGCCCTTGACCAACTCTGTATCAACACCATCAGATTTCTGGCTGTAGATTCCGTCCAGAAAGCTAAATCAGGACACCCAGGCGCACCTCTTGGAGCGGCGCCCATGGCTTATGTTCTGTGGGACCGCTTCCTCAAACACAACCCAAAAGACCCAACCTGGCCCAACCGCGACCGCTTCATCCTTTCCCCCGGCCACGCGTCAGCATTGTTGTATTCTCTGCTGCACCTCACGGGCTATGACCTACCCATGGATGAATTGAAGCGGTTCCGCCAATGGGGCAGCAAAACACCGGGCCACCCAGAGCACGGCCTGACTCCAGGAGTTGAAGCCACCACCGGCCCTCTGGGACAAGGATTTGGCAACGCTGTCGGCATGGCATTGGCCGAGCGTTGGCTGGCCGGACGATACAACAAACCCGGTCACGCGATCATCGACCACCATACTTACGCGATCGTCTCTGATGGTGACCTCCAGGAAGGAATCTCGTCCGAAGCAGCGTCCATGGCCGGCACATTGGGCCTTGGCAAGCTCATAATGCTCTATGACGACAACAACATCTCCATCGAGGGCGACACTGGCATCACCTTTGGCGAGAATGTCGCCCAACGGTTCCAAGCCTACGGCTGGCATGTCATCAGCGGGATAGAAGGGACTGATACAGACGCCATCTCCTCTGCGTTGACCGATGCACAGTCCGAAACCGGAAAGCCTAGCATAATCGTCTGCCGCACGGTGATCGGTTACGGCAGCCCTAACAAAGCCGGCAAAGCGTCGGCCCATGGCGACCCACTCGGCGAAGAGGAAGTTCTCTTAACCAAAGAGAATTTGAAATGGGAGCCATCAGAAGGGTTCGCCGTGCCTGCTGAAGCGGGTGTCCATCTAGGACTGGCCTCCGAACGGGGCAAGGCAAATCAGGGCGAATGGAACGCGGCGTTCAGCGAGTACCGGGAGGCCTTCCCCGACGAAGCGCAGCAACTGGATGATGCCCTGCACGGAAGATTGCCTGCCGGGTGGGAGGACGGCCTGAACGGGCTTTTCGCAAAACCCGACCCCATCGCGACCCGCTCGGCTTCGGGCGTGGTGATGAATGCTATCTCAAAAGGCCTGCCGGCGTTCATCGGCGGTTCAGCCGACCTGGCGCCGTCAACTAGGACCATCCTTGATGACCGTGGCCATATTGGTACTGGCGATTTCGCGGGTCACAATCTGCACTTCGGGGTGCGGGAACACGCCATGGGCGCAGTGGCCAACGGCATGGCCTTGCACGGAGGTGCTATCCCTTACACCGCCACTTTCCTGGTTTTTTCAGACTACATGCGCCCATCCATCCGGCTGGGAGCGCTGATGGGCCAACACGTGATTTACGTATTCACCCACGATTCAATCGGCGTAGGCGAAGACGGACCCACACACCAACCTATCGAGCATCTGATGTCTTTGCGCGAGATACCGGGTCTGGTGGTCAGCCGCCCGGCCGACGCCACCGAAACCGTGGAAGTATGGCGTGCGGCGATAAACCGCCAAGACGGCCCCACGGTAATGGCCTTCACACGGCAGAACCTGCCGGTGTTGGACCGTTCTGTATTCGAACCGGCTTCCGGCGTCCTCAAGGGCGGTTACGTCCTCTGGGAGAGCAACGATTCACCCCAGGTTGTGATTATCGCCACCGGGTCCGAGGTCCACATCGCATTGGAAGCAGGGCAGATGCTGGAAGGCCGGGGCATTGCCGCCCGGGTGGTCTCCATGCCGTCCTGCGAGGTATTCGACGACCAACCCAAAGAGTACCGAGATAGCGTATTACCACCGGGTCTCCGGGCCAGGGTCTCGGTCGAGGCCGGCGCAACCAAAGGCTGGGAGCGGTACGTTGGCCTCGACGGGGCTTCCGTGGGGATGACCGGTTACGGCGCGTCTGCGCCCATCGCCGACCTCTACAAGAATTTTGATATAACAGCCGAACGGGTGGCCGAAGAAGCGCGAAAACTGGTCACGTAGGCCAGCTACCCTCCGGTCCAAAAACGTTGGGAAATCGGCTTAACCGCCAATTGGCTGGAGGATTTGATGCGGGCGTTGTCCCTTATCGTGACCGGTTCCAGCCTGGAAGTGTCCGCGGACGTGTCGGACGCCGGCCGCTCTATAGCGGTGATTGAAGAGGGTTCCTTCGGCGGCACCTGCCTGAACCGTGCTGCATCCCGTCCAAGATGCTGATTCACTGCGCCGACGTGATGCAAACCGTCCAGAACGCCACCGCCTTCGGCATCCACGCTAAGGTTGGAAAGCATCGATTGGCACTTCATCGTCCAGCAGGCATTTGAAAAAGCGTATGCCGATGCTGCGATGATTGAAAGGGGCTACCGGCAGAGTGAAAACGTCGAGGTTTTAAAGGGCCATGGCCGGTTTACCAATACAGACATCCTTGAGGTGTCCAACACCAGCGTGGAACTTTACCAACGCGGCTACATCAATACCAACAAGTATTTCGAGACCAGCGTTCCAGGCATCTGGGCCCGGGCGATATCGTGGGGCGCTCCCTGTTGAAACACAGCGCGAACCTTGAGGCAGATTATGCATGTAACAATATAGTGGACCCGGAAAATCAGATGCCGGTGGATTACCATGCCATGCCCCACGCAGTTTTCGCCTCGCCGTAGGTGGCCCTAGTGGGCCTTACCAAGCAGGAGACCGAAGGCCGGGCTGAGGCCTACATAACCTTCACCTATAACAAATCGGACACCGCCTACGGCGCATCTATCGAGGGCCATGACGGGTTCGTGAAAGTGCTGGCAGACGCCGAAACCGAGGAGATCCTGGGTTGTCACATCATCGGCACCGACGCCGCCACTCTGATCCAAGAAGTGGCGAACGCTGTGCGCTCCTACGCGGGAGTGGACGCGATCCCTCAGTCAATCTACGTGTACCCAGCTCTGCCTGAGGTTGTGCACCGCGCTTTTGGTGGATCACCCGTGTGACCGGCGGCGGTCATTTATACATGAGGAGTTGAACTTGTGGAATTGGGAATGATAGGCCTGGGACGAATGGGCGGAAACATGGCCCAACGGTTGGTCAACGGCGGACACCGGGTGGTGACCTACGATCGCGACTCCGAAGCAGTCATAGCCAGTGCAGGCTTCGGCGGCGAAGGCGCGTCTTCTCTCGAGGAAGTGGTATCCCGTCTATCGGCCCCCCGAGCGTTGTGGATCATGGTGCCAGCGGGCCAACCCACCGAGAACACGATTGACGCTCTAGCCCCTCTTCTCAGCCCCGGCGATGCCATCTTGGATGGCGGAAACGCAAACTATAAGGACAGCATGCGCCGCGCAGAGAAATTGGAAACCCAAGGAATCAACTTCATCGACGTAGGCACCAGTGGCGGCATCTGGGGACTGACCGAGGGATACTCGCTGATGGTCGGCGGAGACAGGGCCGCGGTCAAACGTTTGGAGCCCATCTTCCACACCCTGGCCCCGGCCCCGGACAAGGGCTATAGCCGGGTCGGGCCCAGCGGGTCTGGCCATTTCACCAAGATGGTGCACAACGGCGTGGAATACGGGCTGATGCAGTCCTACGCCGAAGGATTTGAGTTGATGGCGGCCAAGGAAGAGTTCGGTCTTGACCTTGCAAGCATTGCCGAGACCTGGCGGCACGGCAGCGTGGTCCGCTCGTGGTTGTTGGACCTGGCCGCTGACGCTCTAAAGGAAGACCCTAATCTTGAGTCCCTGGACTCATATGTGGATGACTCTGGCGAAGGCCGTTGGACCGTCGAGGAATCGGTGGAACTTTCCGTGCCAATTCCGGTGATCACCTTGTCCTTGCAGGCCCGATTCCGGTCTCGGCAAGGTAATCCGTTCGGCGGACGGTTGCTGGCGGCGCTACGAAACCAGTTCGGCGGGCACGCCGTGCGGAAGTCCAGAAAATGACCTCCGGTTCTTCTTCTATAGACCAGAACACAACGGTCGTCATCTTCGGTGTGTACGGCGGCCCGACGATCCCCGACGCCTATGGGCGCCTTTTGGTGGACGCGTTAAACGGCGACGCTTCTCTATTTCACCCGCACAGATGAGGTTGAAGAGGCCTGAGAGATAATGGGCTCAATCATCCAGGGTCTGGCCATGTCTAACATCTCACTTCCGGGCAGATACGACAAAAATACCGCCGGCCCCGAAGAGGCTGATCGATTCATGTCCAAACACGGACGGGAATGGCTACACCGTGATTGGCAGCACTGATTATGATTTAGGCAATTTACCCGCGAACAATTCCGTGAACTATAATCCGATACACGATTACGGCCTCATTGGAGACATGCACGGCTCGGCTTTGGTCGGGACGGATGGATCCATCGACTGGTGCTGCATACCCAGGTTCGATTCAGCTGCGCTATTCAGCCGGTTGCTCGACGCTAACAAAGGCGGTTTTTTCAAGCTAGCGCCCACCAATATCGGCAGTACCAACCGCCGCTACCTGCCCAACACTAATATCCTTGAGACAACCTTCGTGACCAGCACCGGCACGGGAGTCCTTGTGGATTTCATGCCGGTGCACCGCCACGCATCGTTGCCCCGGGAGGCCCTGGAAGTAACGGATTTGCAGCGGGTGGTGCGTATACTGCTCTGCACTCAAGGCCGCCTGGAGTTCGAGATGGACTGTTATCCCCGTTTCGATTATGGGACGATCATTCCCCACGCGTCGTTGAGCAGTCCCACCACCGGCATGGCCCACGGCGGCGCGGATGCTATTTCCGTCTACTGCTCGTCCCCGCTATCGGTTGTCAACGACGGCTTCCGTTCCAGAGGCGCCATTTTCGAAAGAGAGAAGCTCTACGCGACTATCTCAAATCAGCTCTCGTTTTCGCATCGCTCAGAACCCATGACCTCGGCGGAGCTGGATAAGGAGTTAGCGGACACCACGACTTTCTGGGAGTCATGGTCGGCCCAATGCACCTTCCAAGGCGAGCACCGGGAGGCTGTCATCCGTAGCGCCCTCACCCTGAAAGCCCTGACCTACGCACCCTCCGGAGGACTGGTGGCGGCACCAACCACATCGCTGCCCGAAGCGATCGGTGGCGGGCGGAACTGGGACTACCGCTACACCTGGATCAGGGACGCAACTTTCGCCCTCTACGCCTTGTCTATCATCGGCTACACGGGAGAAGCCAGGGCGTTCAAGGACTGGCTGGAATGGAGTACCTCAGGCCGGGCGCAAGACTTACAGGTGATGTACGGCTTGGGAGGCGAGCGAAGGCTGACCGAGATCGAGATTCCAGAATTGGATGGTTACAAACAATCACGCCCGGTGCGCATCGGAAACGGGGCCTATTCCCAGTTCCAACTCGACATCTACGGCGAGATCATGGACTCGGCCCACATCTTCCGGAAGTTCGGCGGCGCCGTGGACGCGGAATACTGGGAGTACCTGCGTCGGGTGGTGAACTTCGTAATGGCCCACTGGAAGGAACCGGACGAGGGCATCTGGGAGACACGGGGCGGTCGGCAGCACTTCGTGTTCTCGAAAGTCATGTGCTGGGTGGCCATGGACCGCGCCATCAAAGCAGCCACGGAACTGGGACTGCCGGGCGACATCGATGTGTGGCGGAAAGTGCGGGAAGAGATCAAGACCGAGGTCATGGCTCGAGGTTATTCCGAAGGACGGCAGGCCTTCGTCCAATGCTACGGCAACAATAACCTGGACGCCGCCAACTTGATGCTCCCGTTGGTGGGTTTCATACCCGCCACCGATCCCAAGATGCGCTCAACCATCAAGTCGATCCAAGCGGAATTAACGAACCCAAAGGGGTTCGTCTACCGTTATACAAACTTTGACGACGGCCTGGGCGGTACTGAAGGGGCTTTCACCATCTGCACCTTCTGGTTGGCCGACAATCTGATACTACTCGGAGAATTGGACGAAGCCCGCAAGCTGTACGACACAGCCATGGGGTGTGCCAATGATTTAGGCCTGCTGAGCGAGGAATTTGACTCGGCCACGAAGGAAATGCTGGGCAACTTCCCCCAGGCGCTCTCCCACCTGGCCATGATCAACACCGCAGTGCAGTTGCAGAAAGCTTCCGGCGACGCATCCTCCGGTCCCGGCCGGGCTTAGAGACTCCGTTACCCTCGTTCGGGGCTCGTTGAGGGACCCGCCTGCGCTTGCCACCAAATACCCGCCACAGTATCATTCCCAATAACTAACTGATTGCGAGTGAAAGCGTGCAGAAATTCCGGGTTGGCGTAGATATTGGCGGCACATTTACCGACATCGTTTTCCTGGGTGACGACGGCCATGTGCTAGCCCGTAAGATTGCCAGCACCCCTGACGATTACAGCGAGGCCGTCTTAGACGGAATCAAGATCGGTGTGGCGGAGCTGGGGATAACCGCGGAGATGGTGTCCGAGGTTAGCCACGGTTTCACTGTTGCCACCAACGCCATCATTGAACAGAAAGGCGCCAAGACCGCCCTGATCACCACCAAGGGTTTTCGGGATATCTTGGAGTTCCGCCGCAACCGCATCCCACGACTGTACGACCTCCACTATGAGAAGCCCCCGCCTCTGGTCAAGCGCCAGTTCCGATTGGAAGTGGGTGAAAGGCTGAATTTCAAAGGAGAGGTCCTTGAGCCTCTGAACGAGGTCGACGTTGACCGCGCCGTGCAATACGTGCTGGACAGCGGCGTGGAGTCGGTGGCAATCTGCCTGCTTCATTCCTACGCGAACCCCGACCACGAGCAATTCATCGCGCAGGCCCTTGCCGAGAAGGCGCCGGAAGTGAACCTGACGGTCTCTTCGGAACTGCTCCCTGAGATGAAGGAATACGAGCGCACCAGCACCACGGTGATTAATGGGTACGTGCGCCCAGTGGTTGAACGATACCTTTCTCTGCTCACTGACGGACTTACTGAGATGGGGATCCAGGTGCCTTTGACTGTGATGCAGTCCAACGGCGGCCTGGCCACCGCTGACATCGCCAAGGAACGCCCGGTCTACTGCATCGAGTCAGGCCCGGCCGCCGGCGTGGTCGGCGCTTTCCATCTGGGAAAACGACTGGGCATGCCGAACTTGATGACACTCGACATGGGCGGTACCACCGCCAAGGCATCGATAATCGAAGACGGCGAGATGCTCCAGGCTCCCGAATATGAGGTCGGCGGCGAAATTAGCGTGGGCCACCGCCTTTTGAGGGGTTCCGGCCACATACTTCGTGTCCCAGCCATCGATTTGGCGGAAGTGGGGGCCGGAGGCGGTAGCATCGCGGCGGTTGACCGGAGCGGGTCGTTGCGCGTCGGGCCCCAGAGTTCCGGGGCATTCCCTGGACCGGCCTGCTACCGGCTAGGCGGACAGGATGCTACTGTTACCGACGCCAACGTGTTACTGGGGTTCCTAAACCAGGAGCATCTGCTGGCCGGCGCCTTTGAGATTGACGCCGACCTGGCACGAAAGACCATCAGAGAAAACGTGGCCAAACCCTTAGAGATGTCCGATATGGAGGCGGCCTACGGCATCCACACCCTAGTCAACTCCAACATGGGCCGAGCCCTACGCGCTGTCTCCAGCGAACGGGGCCGGGACCCACGGCGGTTCGACCTGATCACTTTTGGAGGCAGCGGCCCCGTGCACGCCGTAGGCCTGGCTGAGATGCTGGACATCTCCCGAGTGGTGGTTCCACCTTTCCCCGGCGTGTTCAGTTCGTTCGGCCTGTTGGTGGCCGACGTTGAACACCATTTCGTCCAGACCCATTTCAAGACCTTCGAAGAACTTGACATAACGGCGCTATCGGTGCTCCTGAACAGCCTTTGGGAGCAGGGCCGGACGCAACTTCGGGCGGAAGGTTTTGACGAAAGCCGCCACGAGATATTGACCCAGATAGACATGAAGTATGAAGGGCAGGTTTCCGACCTGACCGTCCCCTTCCCCGGCGGCGAGGTCAACCGGCAGACGGTCAATGCTGTGATCGCCGCCTTCGACCAAGAACACGAACGCAGCTTCGGCTACAACAACCCGGGCACCAGGTATCAGTTGGTCAATGTACGGGTCATTGCCCGCGGCTTGCCGGAGACCCTCCGTATGCCGGAGCGCCTTGAGTTGCCTGATACAGGCAACGGTTCAACCGCGGCCCAGCGCGACGTGTACTTTGGACCCAATAAAGGCTGGGCCAGCGTGCCCGTCATCGACCGACAAGGCCTGAGCGGAGAGATATCCGAGGGGCCGCTGATTGTTGAGGAATACGATTCCACTACTGTGGTGCCTCCCGGTTGGAACGCGACAATCGACCGCTGGAGCAACATCATTCTGGAAAAGGTATGTTCATCGTAGGTGTGGGGTTTTAACCCACGTTCCCACGCTGAATCAGTTCATACCGCCAACTCTAGATAAGGAGACCCTGATGCAACAGGTCACCGACCCGGTCACCAGAGAAGTCATCAAGAACGCCCTGATGAGCATTGCCGACACCATGGCTTTGACCGTGGTACGCACTGCCCGGTCGGCGGTGATCAAGCACGGAATGGACTTCTCCACTTCGCTGTTCAACGCGGACGGCTTGCAGGTAGCCCAGGGCCTGACGCTGCCTCCCCATTTGGGTTCCATGGCCCCGGCTCTTGAGGGCGTGATGAATGCCTTCGGCGATGATGTCGAACCAGGAGACATCTTCGCCAACAACGACCCATATGAGGGGGCTAGCCACCTCCCAGATATTTTTCTATTTAAGCCCATCTTCAAAAACGATGTGCTGGTGGGCTGGAGTTGCTGCATCGGCCACCAGACAGACATAGGCGGCCGCGTTGCCGGTGGAAACGCCTGTGACAACACGGAGATATATCAGGAGGGTTTGATCATTCCCCCGCTTAAGCTTTACGCCAACGGTGAGTTGAACCAAGCGGTCTGGCGCATCCTGGAGAAGAACGTCCGGGTGCCCGATAAGGTCCTTGGAGATGTACAGGCCCTCCTGGCGGCGGTACGTTTCGGCGAGCGAGACCTATTGCGGCTGGTGGACGATTACGGTCTAGAAGAGCTGAAAAGTTACATGACTGACATTCTGGACACCACCGAGCGGCTGACCAGGGCCGAGATTGAACTGTTGCCTCAGGGAGAATGGGAATTCACCGACTACATAGACAACGACGGCATCGACCCTGAGCCGATCGCGATCCACGCAAAGGTCAAGATCAAGGGCGGAGAGATTTTCGTTGACTTCGACGGGACATCACCCCAGGCCAAAGGGTCGATCAACCCCAACTTTGCTTATACCAAATCCAACGTATATGCCGTGATGAAGTGCCTTATCGATCCCGCCATACAGTCAAACAGCGGGTTCTTCCGGCCATTCAATATCACTGCGCCGGAAGGGTGTTTCGTGAACCCTCAGCACCCAGCGCCGGTGGCGGCCCGGGGACTGGCCGGGTTCCGGATCTGCCAGACCATCTTTGGCGCCATGGCCCAAGCGTTGCCCGGTAAGGTGCCGGCGGCCTGGGGCGGCGGCGAGATTGGCGTTAGCTGGGGAGGATATCACCCCAACCGCAAGGCTTGGGTTTACCTGGAATTCGCTAACGACGGGCCCAGAGGCGGCGGACCTGCCTTGGACGGGGCCGACGGCCTGGCCGCGCCCATTCTGAACATGGCCAACACGCCCATCGAAAGCATCGAATCTGAACAGCCCCTGCTGGTGGAACGTTATGGGTTTGTGTCTGACACCGGGGGCGCAGGCAAATATCGGGGTGGGCTGGGCATCGAGCGCGAATTCCGTCTGCTGGCTGAAGACGCGACCTTCCAGTTGCGGTCTGACCGGTCAGACTTCACACCCTGGGGCGTTCAGGGCGGCAAGCCGGGAACTCCCACTGAGAACTACCTGAACCCCGGGACCGATCGGGAAGAGAAACTGCCTGGCAAAACCTTGCGGCAACTAAAGAAAGGCGATCTTTACCGGGTGGTTCAGGCCGGAGCAGGCGGTTACGGAGACCCATTAGAGCGGGACATGTACGCGGTAGCGGACGACGTGGAACAGGAGAAATTATCCGCCGAGTATGTGCGCCGGGAATACGGGGTAGTGGTTGACCCAAAGACTTCAGCCTTGGATGTCTCCGGGACCGAAAAACTCAGGGGGGAGATGGCTGCGGCGAATAACTAAGCAGCGATACCTTCTTGTTGGTTGCTGGGCATCCTGTTGTACATGTAATCAAAAGTCTCGTATAGTGTCGATCAATTTTGGCCAGAGTAACTTTCCGGTTCTGAAAAATTGTCACCATCAACTTTATTTGTGCTCCGCTGGTAGTGGCCGCTCTCTAATTCTCGTGAATCCTCGCAAGGTTAAACCCCAGGGTTTTCCGCACTCCAGAATTCCTCCAACCTCCCCTTTTTGTTCCAGTTGGCCCAATTAGTCCATCTCGACGGCCCTCCGAGATCTGTAGATTCGGCAAGTTTGCACCATCCCCCCGGCCCATATAAGTGTTTGGAGGCCGAATCACCGGGTGAGAGCCTAAATCTCAGCGGGAATTGGGGACATGTCCTTCGTTTTCGCTATAGATACCAAAGTCACCGGCCGGTTCCATGACATACCGGGTGCGTGCCAGTCACTCTTACTACGGGTTGGTTCGGAATCGATACCAACATCCTGCAGATCCTTGTTGTGCCGAATCTTAGCGCGCCCAGTTTAGAGGCCCCAAATCTTTTCTGTGGATCTATAACGGCTATTGCAGCAAACGACAATCACGGACCGAACCAGGCACCATTCGATTCAACAGATTGAGAGTTTGTATCGATTAACCGGCAACCCGAAGCAAGCAATTCTACCCAAACGCTCTAAAAGCTAGACCCAATCTAGCTAACCAGGCAAAGCTCGGGGGAAATATTACGTCAAATGGGAATTCTGAACAATCTCAAGATCGGACCCAAGACCATTGGTGATTACGTGGTAGCTGGATTGGCTATGGCCATTCTGGCTTATATGTTGCTTAGCAGCATCAGTGGACTCAACAATTAATTCAATTTCCTCGCCCACTACGACACGCCAGTACTGATCAACGCCCAGCAAATGACTGGGGAAATGGTTAACATTGAGACCGGCTTGCGTGACTATCTACTCACGGGAGACGTTGGCTTTTTGAATCCGTATTCCTCTGGAATAGATCCGTTCAATAAAACAATGGCAGAGGACCAAGAGCTTACCAACGATAACCCGGCGGCAGTAGCAAAGCTTAAAGAGATTCACGAGATGTAACGGGAGTGGCTGTCTGGCTACGCCGAACCCGCTATCGGATAAAGGGAACAGATCGAAGCAGGTGCAGTTGCACAGGCCAACTTCACCGAGATTTCTGCCCGGACCATCGGTAAAACGAAATCCGAAGGAATCAAGGCCGAGTTCGGTGGAATCACCGCAAAAAAAGAGCCCCCGACCGATGGTCGGAGGACTCTTTGTACAGTTAGCTACGGGGCTGGTATTACCGGTCCATTACCTTCATCGTCCCGGCCTCAGGGTCGTACTGGAAGCGGGTTACGCGATCTAACTTCTGAGACTCTAGGCGAACCACTAACGAACGTCCATCTTCTTTGACGTTAAGGGTGTCATGAATCTCGCCAGGCAAGAAGTAGGCCACCGATCCAGGATGCTGGGTGAACTTACCGGTTTCCCTGATCTGGGCTGTGTCCACGCCCTCTCCGGGGAAGGCCCAGCGCCATTTGCGCTGCCGGATGGCGCCCTTGTAGACGCCATAGACGACCCAGGTATTGCCGTGGTCATGGGGAAGGTTGTCTTGGCCGGGTTTCTGGACCGATGCCATGAGCCACCAACCGTTGCCGGGGTGACCAGACTCTTCGTCCAAATGAAGAGAGAAACGGCCGAATCCCCCCTCTTCTTCGAGTTCTAGTTTTTCTTCCAACCAGCCCGGAACAGCCAACAGTTCCTTCAGGTGGACGGAAACTTTTTTGGCTTGTTCATGAGGGTCTGTTTCGTTCTTAAAGATATTATTGACGTCTTCAACGAAGGCTTCCATCGTATAATTTGCTACTTGTGTCTGGGCCATATTATCCCCTCCACGCAAAACTTCTATTGCTTCTATTGATTGATAGTACCCATTTTGACCGGGCAGGGGATGTAGTGTCAACGGCCTGAATCGCGATATTGAGGCGGCTGTAAAATCGGACGGGTTTAAAACGGCGGGTTCAGTAGGGTGGTTCTATTTTTCGTGGCGTAATTCCCGTAAGCACTACGGGTGAATACTAGCAATTTTGGCTCGCCGGAGCTATCATACGTGCAATAATTCCCATTGCACCCAATCCTGAGGTCCACACCGCCAATCTACTGGTAAGTTAGGAGGAAGCAACATGGCAAACAATTTCACAATCTTGGTCGGCACGATCGGTCAAGGAATGAACGTAAGCGGCGACAGTGGCGAGACTTGGACAAAGATTCGCAACCCGATCCCTTCCGAAGGCAGCATCAGGGCCATACGCACCTATCCAAACGACCCACACCGGATATTGGCTGGTTCCGACGGCCTTGGCCTGTTCCGCAGCGATGACAATGGCGTCAATTGGGAGACCGTGGATTCACCGATCGGCGATTTGCAGGTCTGGTCGGTGGCCGTCGACCCGGCCCACACCGACACCATCTTCGCCGGCACCCGCCCTGAGGGCTTCCGCTCCCGTGACGGCGGCAAAACTTGGGACAAACTAGACATGGGCGTAAACATGGAATGTCCCATCGGCACCCCTCGCACGACCAACATGGTGGTTGACCCCAGGGACAGCAACACCATCTGGGCCGGAATCGAGGTTGATGGCGTTTACAAGAGTCTCGATGGCGGCGACAACTGGGTGCACTTGCCCGAACTGGGACCCGACCCGTTCCACGGCGACATCCACGGAATGGCCGTCACAGACTCGGCAGTGTATTGCACAAGCCCGTTCGGCTTCGCAACCAGCCAGGACGAGGGCGAGAGCTGGGACTACCATTACTTTCCCAAGTTCAATCCCGAAGACGTGCGTTCTTACTGCCGGGGCATGATCGTAAAGCCCGACAATCCCGATGTGATGTTTGTTGGCAACGGCGACTTCATTCCCGGTGTGGTCGGCTGCGTGCAAATGACCAAAGACGCGGGAAAGACTTGGGCGCCAGTAGAACTGCCTGTAGAGCCCAACTCGGTGGTGTACTGGCTCGGGAACAACCCTGAGATTCCCAACGTTGTGGTCGCGGCCACGCTCTTCGGCTACGTCTACGTGAGCACGGATGGCGGCGACAAATGGACCAAGTTGAAGAAGGAGTTTGGAGAGATCCGCTCCATCGCAGTCACCCCCAACTAGCTACTGCCACAAAGGCACTACGGTCGCAAAATATAAAGAAGGGAGTCCTTAACAGGACTCCTTTCTTTTATTCGATAGATTCGGAAGTGGAGCTTGAAAGCCGGCTTTGGTGTATAGTTGGCTAAAGTCGCCTTGAAGACGGCCTTTGATTGAAAATAACATTTCTGTTCGTGGGACAGAGGGAGCAGGCAGTTATGGTCCGGTCCAAGCCCAGAGTCAAAAAAGACAAGCCAGCGGAGACCACAGAAGAATTCGTGAAGCGCATCAATTCTGAAGCGCGGGTACGAAACGGGCTGAAGCAAAACCTCAAACGGGCCCGCCGCTAGCCCACCGGGCGACATCTAATCCCGAAACGCGGGTCTCCTCGTCCCGATTTAGACCCCCGACTAATTAAAGAGCGCTGCCAGCCCTACCCGGGCGCAGTCTTCATCCTGTTGAGCAGTCCCACCACTGCCCCCGATCGCTCCTACCGTTTCACCGTCTTTGACCACCAGTAAAGCGCCTTGCGCTGGAATAACACGCCCACCCTGAGTGCCCATGATAGCCTGGATCACCGGAGAATCGGCTGGTATTGCACCGCTGTCTCGGCCAAAACCCACCGCCCCAAAAGCCTTGCCCTGAGCCGCGACCGCGCTGATGAAAATGGCGCCCTCCATTCGATTGAAAGCCAATAGGTGCCCGCCAGAGTCGCAGACGGATACACTTAGCTTGATTCCCATGCGCTCGGCCTCGGCTATCGCCGCTTGGACCATTTTGTTCGCTTCGCCTAGTGTCAGAGCCATCTTATATCCCCCTAATTCATATGTAGCCGCTATCGAGTATGGCCCCAATATTAACCCTGCTCCACGTCCCACGCAAAATTGTATTGATAAAAGGTTGCCACTAGAATTCTCAATGACTATAATCCCCGTAATCAATGCGGGCTGGGGGAGCTGCATCCGCATTGAATCCCGGGATAGCCCCCTTAACCCAAATCTAAAGATTACCCGAACGAACCCCAGTACCCAGCAGCCGCGACGCCCCGGTGTATCGTCTACCGGGCGCATGAGGAGAGACGAATGGTTGACCAGCTAAAGCGCCCCACTGAACACGCCGAGATCTACTGGTTCTCCGAGCAGCCTTACGGCCATGTCGGTGAAGAGGACCTAGAGAAATACGACTCTGGCCGCCTCGGCTTTCCCAATACCTACTTCGACCCTGCGAAGGCATCGATCCTCTACAACCAATACCACGAGCAGTACCAACTGGCCGACGAGGTAGGCTTTGACGGCATCATGACCAACGAGCACCACGCGTCATATTGGTGCATGAAGCCAGCAGTCAACCTAGATGCCGCCGTTATCTCAAAACTAACCAAGAACGTCAAGATCGCTAT
>ERZ651768.80-NODE-80-length-69003-cov-5.056133_pt1 | contig 69003 bp, 56 predicted proteins | sample MGYA00514754_ERZ651768 | MGnify/ENA metagenome assembly ERZ651768
TATTATGGGGGTCACGTTCGGTGGCTTGCTTGCCGTTGTTGCAAGGATGGGTTCTTATGAGATCCCGCCGCTGATGTCGGCCGTTCTTGGTTTGGCAATCGCTGCTAGCATGACGATGGCCGCTGTGGTCGGTGCCGCGGTGCCGATGGTCATTCGGCGGATTGGCTTTGATCCAGCGATCGCCACCGGCCCGGTCATTACCACTGCCATCGATGTCGTGGGCGTCGCCACCTATTTTCTGATCGCCACGATGTTGTTGGCGGGCTAAGAGACCAGGTGCCGCTGCGACAAACTCCCGCCTATGCTTTACGCCACTATCCGCTCGGCGAAGCTGACCTGATCATTGTTTTCTACACGTATAATTTCGGATGTGTGCGGTCGGTGGCTCGCGGTGCACGGCGAGTTCGGAGCAGGTTCGGGAGCGCCTTCCAGCCGTTCACCCAAAGCGAGCTAGTGTTTTTCGAGAAGGAAGCACAGGATCTCACCCGCGTGGCGTCCTGTGAAGTCTCTCGTTCTTTCTATGAATCATTGCTGACCCCCGAATCAGCCGCGCTAGCAGCCTACTTTGCCGAACTTATGACGGAGTTTACCGTCGAACGCGACCCCAATCCGGCATTGTTTCGGCTCATTAGTGCCGTTTTCGAGGCTGTTGAAGGAGGCATTCCGTTGCCCATCGTGGCTCGTTATTTCGAGGTCTGGATGCTGAAGTTGTCGGGCTTTCTACCGCTGCTGACAAGTTGCGGTACCTGTGGCAAGGAACTGGAAGCGGCACGGTGGGCGGTGCGGCACCCACCGGAGTTCGTCTGTCGTGAGTGCCACAAACAGTTTGTTGGCAGTAGGCTTCTGTCGCCTGCGGGTACCACCCTGCTAAAGGAAATTCTCAAGAAGAAGCCACAGGAGGTTGCGGCTGGTGCAGGCCATGATGCGCAGGCGGTCCATCGGCTTGCTACTGTTAACCGGCTATTGATTCACGGCCACATTGGCAAGGAGCTGCGTACGGTAAGGTACCTTGATCGTCTGCGACGAGGTACACGTAAGCTGCGCTTTCACACTGCTCAACATTAGCTGGTCCGCCGTCAGGGGGATCCATCGTACACTGACTATGAGCAACATCCACATCCTGGACTCGCTCGTTATCGATCGCATCGCCGCTGGCGAAGTCGTTGAACGGCCTGCATCGGTAATCAAGGAGCTGATTGAGAACTCGCTTGATGCCGGGGCGAGACGCATTTCAGTTCAAATAGAAGATGCCGGGACCGGGCTCATAGAGGTGGTGGATGACGGGCATGGTATTGATCCCGTGGATGTGGAGCTCGCCTTTGCCCAGCATGCGACTAGCAAGGTCGCAACGCTTAATGATCTAGACGCGATTACTACACTGGGGTTTCGCGGTGAGGCACTGGCGAGTATCGCTTCAGTGTCGCGCATTGAACTCACGACTGGGACCGGCGATGGGCCAGGTGTTCGTGTCAAAGTGGAGGGGGGGCAAACTCTCCACGTTGAGCGGGTCGCTTGGCCACACGGGACCACAGTGCGAGTCGCAGATCTTTTTTTCAACACACCAGCGCGCCGTAAGAACCTAAAAAAACCGGCGACGGAGCTGCGCCACGCTAGCCAGGTAATTACCGACTACGCACTTTGCCGGCCCGACATCTATGTCAGCCTAGCCCACGGGAAACGCTCGCTAATGGCGTCGCCACCGGCAGCCACCCTGGCTGATCGCGTAAACGACATTTTTGGTGATCAGGTTGCATCGAATTGGTTGCCGGTGGAGGGACAGTCGGGACCATTGTCGATTCGGGGTGGTATCACTAGTCCAGATCACCAGCGGCCGAATCGCAATGAGATTCGTTGGGTTGTGAACGGGAGACCAATTTCTGACTATCGACTGGTCCACGCACTTGTAAGCGCCTACGAATCTTTGCTTGACCGTCAGAGGTTCCCGGTCTCTGTGATTTCCCTTGAACTTCCAGTGGCGGATGTGGACGTCAACGTGCATCCGCGCAAGGCCGAGGTTCGTTTTTCTAACCCAAGCGCTGTCTACCGAGCGGTCCGTAACTCAGTGCGGGAGTCTTTGGCACGCCAACTTGCCCCCGTAAACATTCTACGGAGCGATGGCCGACTCCGGGACGGGAACGCCCCGGGGTATGTCGTGGAGTCGGAAAGCGCTGCAGATAGCCTTGGCGGGTTGCAGTATCGCGCGGCTGGTGAGGTAGGCAGTCAATCGCTACCAGTTAATGATTGGATCGTGGCGGAGGGTACGCCAACGGCGATTCGCGACCAGTCTATTTCGTCTCCGGGCAAAGAGATTAGAGGAACTGCTGGATCTATACGGCCACTAGCCCAGTACGACAATACCTACATCGTTGCGGCGGACCGTAAAGGTCTTTTGGTTATCGACCAGCATGTTGCCCACGAGCGAGTTCTCTACGAACAGGTGTTGACACAGGTTGAAGCCCATACCGTAGAGGCACAGCATCTTTTGGTGCCGGAAACTATCGAGCTTTCTGCTGGCGAGGCAGCGATTATTGAGGAACATTCGGACCTGCTGGAATCTCTAGGTTTTGTAATTGAGCCTTTCGGTGGCAAAACTTGGGCGTTAAGGACGGCACCTGCCATTCTCGGGAGCCGGAAGCTCAGCGAGACGGTGCGTTCGTTAATCACGTCATTGGAGCAGGGGGCTGGTCCCGAGGCACTCAAAGACGCGCGTCAAGACATGGCGGCCTCGATTGCTTGCCATGCGGCGGTTCGTGCAAATCACCCTCTAACGCGTGAGGAAATGGTGCACCTGATCGCTGACCTAGAGCGCTGCGAGTCCCCGACACGCTGCCCCCATGGACGACCAATCCTGGTCCGGGTCGATCACGACGAGTTGGAGCGTCGACTGAAGCGACACTAGGAGGTTGCTGGGCGGCTCCCCGGTTTCTGGATCGGCTCGTGAGCTGCGCACTGCGGACAGGCGTTGACTTTGAACGTTGGAATGTCGAGCGTGATCAAAGATATTAACGGTAGCCCACCGATGTTATCCAAACCGCTACGGTTTGCGATGCAAGCTACCCCAACGGGTTTACCACCGCAGAACCGAATAGCCTCGACTGTTTCAAGGGTGCTACGCCCAGTTGTCACAACATCTTCGACGACCAAGATGCTGAGACCGGGGCCAAGCACAAAGCCACGGCGTAACAGCGTCATCTTTCCGTCGGCGCGCTCGGTGAAACAAGAGCGCGTGCCAAGGGCACGTCCTACCTCGTGGCCAACAATGATGCCGCCCAGAGCAGGGGAAACTACCGCGCTGATCTGGCCGGCTACCGCCTTGCGCCAGCGTCTGGCCAGCTCACGCCCCATTTTTTCGGCCAATGCAGGGTGCTGCAATGCCACCGCGCACTGCAGATACTGTGGCGAGTGCAAACCGGACGATAGTTGGAAATGGCCGTCCATGAGGGCGCCTGAAGCGCCGAGCAATCTAATGATTTCTTGACCGTTCATATTGTTGCCTTCCAGACCACCTTGCCTGCCACGATCGTGAACACCGGCCAACCCTTGAGTTCCCAGCCGTCAAATGGCGTGTTGTAACTCTTACTGGAGAACGCTGAGACATCAACAGTGGCCGTTCGGTCTAGATCCAATACAGTGACGTTGGCCACTGCGCCCTCACTCAGGGTCCCAGCGCCGAGCCGAAGAATCCTAGCTGGATTCGTGGAGAATAACTCTACAAGTCGTTTCAGCGTGACATGGCCTCGGTGTAGCAGCCGATCGCAGGCCAGCGGCACAGCAGTCTCCAAGCCGACGATGCCGAACGGTGCAAGGTCGAACTCGAATGCTTTCTCGTCGGCATGATGGGGTGCGTGATCAGTGACAATGGCATCGATAGTTTCGTCGACCAGTGCCTCAATGACGGCGTCTACGTCAGCTTTACTTCGCAACGGTGGGTTCATCTTGGTGTTGGTATCAAAAGTGCGCACTTCTTCATCGGTAAGGATGAAGTGGTGGGGTGTGGCTTCGCAGGTGACGCTGACGCCGCGGGCTTTGGCGTCGCGGATCATACGCAGTGCGCCGGCGCTCGAAATGTGCGCACAGTGGAGGGAACCACCGGTGAGTTCAGCGAGAACCAAGTCACGGGCAACGATAATATCCTCCGCCGCGGTTGGGTGGCCTTTGAATCCGAGAGCGGTCGACACTGAGCCTTCGTTCATAGGTGCCTTCTGGTTCTGGGTGAGGCTCAGGTCCTCGCAGTGCTCGATGACCGGAATGTCGAACATCCGGGTGTACTCGAGAGCCCGTCGCATGAGTTCAGCTGTGGCTACCGCGACTCCGTCGTCCGAGACGGCAACGCACCCCCCTTCGACGAGCTGTCCGATCTCGGCAAGTGCTTCGCCTTGCTGGCCGACGCTGACGCATCCGATTGGATAAACGGGGACAGACCCAGCTTCGTCGGCGCGCTCGATGATGAGCTCGGTGACGGCGCGGTGATCGTTCACTGGCGAGGTATTGGGCATACACGCGACCCCAGTAAACCCCCCGGCTGCGGCCGCCGCAGTACCTGTTTGGATGGTCTCTTTGTACTCTTGCCCAGGTTCGCGAAGGTGGACATGCATGTCGATAAAACCGGGAGCAACGATACATCCGGAGACGTCCAAGACATTGGATTCGTTTATGTTCAGGTCAGAGCCGACACTCTCGATCAAACCACCGTCGATTATCACATCAGCGGTTTCATCGATTCCTTGAGCCGGATCAATCACCCGGCCGCCTTTAAGCAGCAGTTTCGACATTTTTTGCTGGTCCACTTCCGGCTAGCAGGTATAGGACGGCCATGCGCACTGCGAGACCGTTGCTGACCTGATCAAGAATCACTGATTGTGGGCCGTCGGCGACCTCAGAGGCAATTTCCACGCCGCGGTTCATTGGCCCCGGATGCATCACGATAGCGTCGTTTTTCGCCAGCGCCAGTTTGTCGCGGCTCAACCCAAAGAGGTTGAAGTACTCACGAGGGCTGGGAAACGATATTTTGCCGCCGCGCTCGAGCTGAATGCGCAGTGCGACAATAACGTCAGCGCCTTCGAGGGCCGGTTCTAGGCGATCAAAGGCTTCGACACCGAGCGCTTCGATGTTGCAGGGCATAAAGGTCGGGGGGGCAGCAACCACGACATTAGCGCCAAGCTTGAGGAGGCAGTGAATATTGGAGCGGGCTACCCGGCTGTGAGCAATGTCCCCGAAGATCACCACTCTGAGATTTTCGATGCTGCCTTTATGATCACGGATTGTAAGCGCGTCAAGGAGAGCTTGAGTTGGGTGCTCATGGGCGCCATCACCAGCGTTAATGACACCGGCGTTACAAGTTTCAGCGAGCACGTGTGCAGCACCCGGGAAAGCGTGTCGGATGACTAGCAGATCAGGGTACATGGCCTCAATGTTGCGAACAGTGTCGATAAAAGTTTCTCCCTTGACCAGAGAGGAAGTCGAAGCCGAGATACTCTGAATGTCTGCCGATAGTCGCTTCGCAGCAATCTCGAACGACATCCGTGTACGCGTCGATGGTTCGAAGAAGAGGTTGATTATCGACTTGCCACGGAGCGTCGGAACCTTCTTGATCGAGCGCTCAGAAATCTCTTTGAAGTGATGCGCGGTATCCAGAATTAACTGAATCTCGCCGGCATCCAGTTGCTCGATTCCGAGCAAATCCTTGCTTTTGAGAGAAGCAGCCTGTTGTTGTGTGGGCAAGGTGAGGTCTCCAGCGTCACCGGGGTGGTTAGTTTCGACTTCCTTCGTTTTAGGCATCACTTCCCTTGGTCTTCGTATTGGCTTACGAAGTTGTCAACTTCCATCATTAAAACGCTGTCCTCGCCATCGATCTCTCGGCACTGCACCTTAATCACCTCACGCAACGATGTCGGTACGTTCTTGCCGACGAAGTCGGCGCGGATTGGAAACTCACGATGACCTCGATCGATGAGTACTGCCAACTCAATAGCACGTGGTCTGCCATAGTCAATGACAGCGTCTAGTGCCGCTCGAATGGTTCGGCCCGTAAACAGTACGTCGTCAACGAGGACGACAACCTTGGTCTCAATTTCGAAGTCCAACTCGGTTGCCTGTATCAGAGGGTTGGGAGCAATCCGCGACAGGTCATCCCGGTACAGGGTGATGTCCACGCTGCCGGTGGGTATCTCGACGCCTTCAAACTCCTTGATCTTGTTTTGCAATGCCTCGGCCAGTGGCACACCGCGGGTACGGATCCCAACCAGCGCTAAGTTGTTAGTTCCGTGGTTGCGCTCGACAATTTCGTGCGCAATTCGGGACAAGGCACGGTCGATCTCCCGTGTATCCATGATGATTGTCTTTTCAGGCATGGGCAGAATTCTGGGAACCTGTCCCGTCTAGACGTCTTTTGGAAAATCCCCAGTCGTATCGCAGATAAGTCTCACGAGCTAAAGGCAAAGAAAAAGAGGGAAAACAATCCAAAAAAATCCCGACCGGCTCGTGTCGAGTCGTTCGGGCTTGCTTGTACCACATAGTATTCGTCATTTTCCCTTTCTGGCCTCACTGGGCCAGCCTTTAAAGGGTTTACCTTGCGCTGTTAGGTTAGCTAGGCTCCTTTAGCGTGTCAAATTTGCCGCCTAGGGATCCTCATGCTACTTTCGCTGGTAGCCCGCTTTCGCGGTAGCACACTGCTTCTTTCGGGAGCCCATGTACGATAGGCGCCTGGCCATCGAATCTGTCGCCCACGTAGGTTCAGGGCAGTTTATTCTTGGTTTTGAGTGTCCTGAGATTGCGGCGCAATGTCGTCCCGGCCACTTTGTAATGATTTCTGCGGCAGAGTCCATCGATCCAATATTGCGCCGGCCGATGGCGATTTACAGGGTGTTGCGTGACGCTTCGAACACTGCCTATGGCTTTACCTTGCTGATCGAGGTCGTCGGTTGTGGGACTGCGCTGCTGGAACAGAAAAGCGTTGGTGATCACCTGGAAGTTCTAGGTCCGCTGGGAATCCCATTCGTTTTACCGACCACTGGCCAGGTGTGTGGTGAGCATCTTTTGGTCATGGGGGGGGTTGGTTCGGCGCCGTTCCCATTTGTTGCCGAGGAACTACTGAAGTCTGGTCATCGTGTCCGTGCTTTCGTTGGTGCCCGAACTGCCGAAGCATTGCTATGCGTAGACGATTTCCATGAACTCGGGGTTCCGGTAGAGGTTGCCACTGACGACGGCAGCGAAGGCTTTCATGGTTATGTCGCCCACCCATTACAGGAGTACCTAGAATCCGAAGATCCTGCCAACGCTCTCCTCTATGCTTGCGGCCCAACGCCGATGATGCGAGCGGTGCACGAAATCGCGCTGACAAGAAACCTGCCGTTGCAGGTCAGTTTTGAGGCACCCATGGCGTGTGGCATCGGTGTCTGCTTATCGTGTGTAGTGCGTGTAGAGGCTGGTGACAACGCCGGCTGGCGCTATGTGCGCTGCTGTCGTGAGGGCCCCGTGTTTGATAGTCGAACGTTGGTGTGGGAATGAGTGCGAAGAGGCCAGATCTTAGTGTTCGCATTGGAGACGTAGAGCTTTCAAATCCCGTCATTGCGGCCTCTGGGACGTTTGGCTACGGTGGTGAATTCTCTGAGATCATGGATCTGAGTCAACTGGGCGGCATTGTTGTGAAAGGCCTTTCGATACATGTTGAGCGAGGCAACGCGCCGCCACGGATTGTCGAAACCCCAGGGGGGATGCTCAATTCGATCGGCCTACAGAATGTTGGCGCCGAGGGATTTCTCGAGGAGAAGCTGCCATTTTTGCGCAGATTCAACACCGCGGTAATCGCAAATATCTGGGGACGCACCTTTGATGAGTACATAGCTGTCGCCGAGCGTCTCGACGGCGCCAAGGGACTCACGGCCCTCGAACTCAACATCTCTTGTCCGAACATCAAGGAGGGAGGGATAAACTTCGGCACCGACCCAAAGCAGACCGAGCAAGTGACCCGGGCGGTACGTGAGGCTTCATCCTTGCCGCTATGGGTCAAATTGACGCCAGGTGTTACGGATATCGGTGAACTTGCTCGTGCCGCCGAAGCTGGTGGTGCCGACGCCCTGTCGGTAATTAACACGCTGCGTGGTATGACCATCGACGTACCGTCGCGCCGACCGACTTTGTCAACTATTTTTGGTGGTTTGTCAGGCCCGGCGATATTACCGATCGCACTGTACATGGTCTACGAGACGCGTCGTGCTACCAACCTTCCCATCCTTGGCATAGGGGGCATCGAGGGACTCGACCAGGCACTTCAGTTCTTCATACTTGGAGCGAACGCTGTGCAGGTAGGCACGGCGAATTTTTACGACCCTATGGCATCCATACGACTTGTGGAAGATTTGAGAGACTGGTGCGAAACACAAAACATGCTGTCGATAAATGAGTTGGTTGGGAGCTTAGAGCGTGACTGAAGGGAAACATTGGTGTTTTCCTTTCCGAACGATCGCGGTAATTATTGGGATGGTCTTCCTTACTGCTGGCGCTGGCTGCGCTGCCCGTCGCGTCTCCACGGGTGGAGGGGGAGTCCCGGAAGGGAACGCGTCGTGGTACGGCATTGCTTATCACGGACGGATAGCAGCCGACGGTAGCCGCTACAACATGTACGAGTTTACGGCGGCCCACAAAACGCTGGAGTTCGGTACGCAGTTGCTGGTGACGAACCTCAATAATGGCCGTACAGTGAAGGTAAAGATCACCGACCGGGGCCCATTCGTGGAGGGACGCATCATCGATCTATCTTTTACCGCCGCGCAGGCACTGGGAATGCTCAACGAGGGCGTTGCGCCAGTATATTTGGAGGTCATAGGGTGAGCCTAGCGCCCCGTCTTGCGGTCGCTCTTGATTTTGGGAACCGTGATGATGCGGTGCGGAATGCCGCTGCATTGCACGATCATGTCGATGTTGCCAAGGTGGGGCTTGAACTATTTATCAGTGCCGGCCCGAGTCTTATTGAGGAGCTCGTCGGCGCGGGTTGGGAAGTCTTTCTTGATCTTAAGTTGCACGACATCCCGGCCACAGTAGCCGGCGCAGTGCGTTCTGCAGGGAGACTCGGCGTCGAATTTATGACACTGCACACGGCGGGCGGACGAAGCATGATGGAGGCGGCAGTAGCGGCGCGTGTTAACGGAACTCCGAGACTCTTGGGGGTAACATTATTGACTAGCCTTGGCAGTGAGCAGATTAGAGAGGTTGGTTATCAAGGCGGCACTGACGAGAGTGTTGCTCGGCTGGCCAACTTGGCCCACGAGGCAGGATGCGACGGCGTTGTTTCGTCGCCACACGAGGCAGCAACGATCAAAGCAGTGCATGGAGAGGACTTCCTGGTTGTTTGCCCCGGTATCAGGCCAGCTGGGGCGTCGATTGACGATCAAGCAAGGGTGGCGACTGCCAGCGACGCGATCAAAGCGGGCGCGGACATCTTGGTGGTGGGACGACCAATTATCAAGGCGTCTGACCCAGCAGCGGCTGCCGAGGAGATTCGGTCAGAAATGGAGCATGCATATGACCAGCGAAGTTAAGGTGACAGGGTAGGCTTTGGAAGAATACGAGCGTCTTGGGCCGCTTGAAGACGAAATCGGCTACCGATTCGTTGACCGCGAGTTGCTTCACCGTGCCACGATCCACCGCTCGTTCGCCAGCGAGAGCGAAGAAGACATTGCTGACAATGAGGTGCTGGAGTTTCTCGGCGATGCCGTCCTCGGCTTGGTGGTGAGCGAGTTACTGTACCAACGTAACCCGGAGCTTTCTGAAGGGGAAATGTCAAAGCTCAGAGCGTTCCTCGTTTGCTCCAGATCACTCGCCCGGAGTGCAGAGGGGATTGACCTTGGTGCCTATCTGGTACTCGGCAAGGGCGAGGAAAAGACTGCAGGCCGGCTGAAGGATTCGCTTCTAGCCAACTCGTTTGAAGCGGTGATCGCGGCCATACACCTCGATGGAGGACTGCAGGAAGCCACCAAATTCGTCGATTGCACGGTGTACAGACGTCTCACCGACGCGATCGAGGACGAGGGGCGTCTCACCGATGCGATCGAGGACGAGGACAACGTCCTTTTTACCGACTTCAAATCGTTGTTGCAGGAGCGGCAGCAGTCGGAGGGACATTCACTGCCTGTGTATACAGTAGTAGAAGAGCGTGGTCCCGACCACGCTAAGACGTTCTCTGTCGAGGTGGAACTGGACGGCCAAGCAATCGCCGTTGGCAGCGGGAAGACGAAGAAGTCCGCAGAGCAAATGGCGGCCGAACTTGCACTGCAGATGCTTTCTCCTGCCTGAGACGGACGACTGGCATCAGGTGCCTTCGATCCAACCGCCACCGAGTAATAGATCACCGTCGTAAAAAGCGACACCTTGCCCGGGTGTGATGGCCCGTTGTGCCTCTTTGAACTCGACGCGGACACGGTCGTCGCCGCGGGGGGTGATGAGCGCACCGACCTCGTTGTGGCGATGACGAATGCGAGCGTGGGCACGCAGGGGTTCTGTTGGTGCTTCGATTGAAACCCAGTTGCAACGCACTGCATCCAGCTTTTTGGCAGCGAGTGCCTCACTTGGCCCGACGACAAGGGTATCCGTTTCCCGTTCGAGAGCGACCACGAACAATGCCTCAGAACTAGTCAGGCCCAACCCTCGACGTTGCCCTACCGTGAACCGATGCAACCCACCGTGATGCCCCAGCAGCGTTCCATCGAGGTGGCGCACCGGGCCGTCTCGGCGTTGAGCAATGGGTAGTCGCCCTTCGACGAAATTGTCCTTATTGCCGTCCGGAATGAAACACAGTTCGTAGCTCTCGGGCTTGTTCGCCACCGATAAGTTGAGGCGGCGAGCGGTGGCGCGCACGTCATCTTTGGCTAGCCCACCGAGTGGGAACATGACCTTCGCGAAACGTTCCGCCGGAACGTCGAACAAAAAGTATGATTGGTCCTTGCTGTGATCCAGTCCCTTGTGAAGCTGCGGCCGCGCTGAGCTGGCCTCGAGACGGGCGTAATGGCCGGTCGCGAGAAAATCAGCTTCGAGACCACGAGCGAGCTGCCACAAGATATCGAACTTCACTAGACGATTACAGTTAATGCAGGGGCTTGGCGTCCTTCCGTTCTTGTATTCCTGGACAAAGGGTTCCACGATGTGATCCTCGAAAGCGTCGGAGTGATCGAAGACGTAGTGGGGTATGTTTAGCTGATTCGAGACGATCCGAGCGTCGGCTATGTCAGTAGGAGAGCAACACCTCCCACGTCCCGAGGCGAGGTTTGCGACAGTGTAATCCCACAGTTGCAACGTGATCCCGACTACCTCGTGCCCGTCCTCTCGCAGGAGTGCTGCGGCCGTTGACGAGTCAACTCCACCGCTCATTGCCACCGCGACCCGTGCCATTACCGCGCTACCTCGAGGTGGGCCCCACGTACCGCGTGGACAGCGCAAGGTATGGCATGGATGGCGCGGTCGACGTCCGATTCAGTCGTTTCGTAGCCGAGGGAAAGTCGGAGGCTCCCATCACGATATTTGGCCGGTAGGCTGAGGGCATCTATCACCGGAGAGGCGTGTGCCACGCCACTGGCGCAGGCGGCGCCGGCTGAGGCGGAGACGCCATCAAGGTCCAAACGCGCGACAAGCACGTTGCCATCGCAGTGCGCGAAACTCATATGGCATGTATTCGGTAAGCGGGACTCACCACCATTGCGATGGGCGCCTCCAATACTGTCCAACAGCGTTGTCTCGAGTCGGTCTCGAAGTTTCGCAACGCGGGCAACCGACTCATCTCGAATTGCCCGGGTTCGGGCACAGGCGGCACCGAAACCTACAATCAATGCAGTTGCCTCTGTGCCGCCGCGGCGGCCACCCTGCTGGCCCCCACCTCTCACGAATGGTGGCAGATCAAGACCGGGCCGCACGTAGAGGGCGCCAATGCCCATTGGCCCAGCGACTTTATGCGATGAAAGCGACAGGAGATCGGAGGCAAGTGCTAAAGGTTGCAGATTGGTCCACGGGGCAGCCTGCACAGCGTCAGTGTGAAACAGGGCCCGGAAATCATGGGCTATAGAGGCTATTTTCTCGGCTGGCTGTAGGCTACCAACCTCGTTGTTTGCCGCCATAATCGAGATCAGCCTAGTATTGGGACTAATAGCTGCCCGCACTGCTTCCAGGGTGACAACCGCTTGGTTGTTGGCGGGGACAAAGGTTACTTCAACGCCGAGATCTCTCAATGCTACCGCCGGTTCCATGACCGCCGGATGCTCGATTGAGGAGACCACCAGGTGGCCATGTGGTGGCCATCCCAAACCTCCCCAGATTGCCATGTTGTTAGCCTCGGTACCTCCGCTGGTAAAAATTATCGCCGATGGTTGGCAATCTAGCAGTTTGGCCACCTGGCCTCGCGCCCGTTCAACTGCAGCACGCGACCGTTGGCCGCTTCGGTGGACACTTGACGGGTTGGAGACAGATCCGGTGAGCCACGGTTGCATCGCATTAATAGCTTCGACGCACAAGGGCACACTAGCGTTGTAGTCGAGATACACGTCTGGGAAGGTGTTCATATAGAAAAGGGTAACAGGAGAAGCTTCTGGCTGAAGGGTCGTTTGCTATGAGGCATATTGATCTGAATCGCTTCTCGAACGAACGCTTCGTGGTTGGAAGCTCCCTATAGGGCTAGTCTGGGGCATGGAAAGCGTCGCAGCTTGTTTCGTCACCAAACGGTACGTTGTCGGGCACAAGGCAATGTACAAAGCCTATAGTGATGATCGCGGAAACAGCTACCAGGAAAGGGTTTGAGCCGGTTTGTGGCGTTGACCGACAGGTTGGCCGTTGATACGATCGAATCATCTTTTTGAGTAGGCCGCCGTCCTTGCTCGCAGCGAATTAATGTCTGTTTCTTATCGGCGGTGAGAGCGCCGTTTTAACCGTTCTGGGTTGCTACGAGAAGGGTGTAACCGGGCGCTGGCGCGAGGTACCCAACGAGGATAGCGATGGCTGCTTTCGAAGGCGTTGATTACTACGCGCTGGACGGACTGTTAAGCGACGAGCAAAAGTTGGTGCGCGCTACGGTCCGGGAGTTCGTCAGCGACAAAATTCTTCCAGTCATCGATGAGCACCAGCGAGAGGGAACGTTTCCGGTCGAGGCTTTGCCCGTGATGGCGGATATGGGTTTGCTCGGTGCTAACCTCGAGGGCTATGGGCTTCCGGGACTCGACAACATTTCCTATGGGCTCATACTGCAAGAGCTTGAGCGCGGTGATTCTGGGCTGCGCTCGTTTGTTTCGGTGCAGGGTGCGCTTTGTATGTACCCGATTTGGCGCTATGGCTCCGAGGCACAAAAGCAACAGTGGCTCCCGGCAATGGGCAGCGGCGACGTCATTGCCTGCTTTGGCCTTACTGAACCCGATGCCGGATCGGATCCCGGAGCGATGCGCACGTGTGCAGAACTTGATGGTGGCGAGTGGGTGCTAAACGGCGTGAAATATTGGATCACCAACGGGACGATTGCGCAGCTCGCCATTGTTTGGGCTAAGACTGATAAAGGTATTCGGGGGTTCCTTGTGCCGACCGACGCCCCTGGCTTTAGTGCGAACAAGGTCACAGGCAAATATTCATTGCGGGTTTCGGACACCGCAGAACTCGTCCTGCAAGACTGCCGTATATCGGCCGACAACGTGCTGCCCAATGCCGAGGGTCTCAAGGGGCCACTCACCTGCCTGAATCAGGCTCGCTATGGCATCGCCTGGGGCGCTGTTGGTGCGGCGATGGCATGCTATGACGAAGCGCTTCGTTATGCCAAGAACCGTATTGCCTTTGGCCGCCCAATCGCAGCCACGCAGCTGATGCAGGAGTTACTAGTGGAGTGTGTTACGGAGATTACCAAGGCGCAACTCATGTGTCTGCGGCTCGGGCAACTCAAGGAAGCTGGTACGGTGACGCCGCAACAAGTCTCGATGGCAAAGCGGAACAACGTCGTTATGGCATTGAACACAGCGAGAACCTGCCGCGAAATTCTCGGTGGTAACGGTATCCTGGACGATTATCAGTCATTTCGCCACATGGTGAACCTGGAGTCGGTTTACACGTATGAGGGCACTCATCAGATACATACGCTCATCGTGGGTCACGACATCACAGGCTACCCAGCCTTCGGCGAGCGTTGACCCTCACAGGGAGGCATTGCTAGCATCCTCGGGTTAGTTGAAGGTGCGGTCGTGCCCCATTCAAGGGGCGGGCATAGCTCAGTGGTAGAGCGCGAGCTTCCCAAGCTTGAGGTCGCGGGTTCGAACCCCGTTGCCCGCTCCAGTTCACATTAACCAGGTATCGCTCAGTCCATGTCTATTTTCGGAAAGAAAACTGAGAAAAAGCGACAGGCTTCAACACCACCATCACCGAAGCAGTCACCTCCATCGAGCCACACACTGCAACCACCGTTGGTGCCTGTAACCCCAGCGGCTTCCAGACGGCGATCATATCTCTCGGCTGGCTGCGAATTGGTGGGCGACTTCATGGGCGAGGGTTCATTCGAATGTAGTGGGTCGTTCAACGGTGAGATCGATATTTCAGGTGACGTTGTTATTGGCCACAGTGGTACCGCTGAAGCGCATCTTAAGGCGAGCAGCATCAGTATCGATGGGCGCCTGAACGGCGACGCGACCGGTACGGAGAAAGTCCAAGTTGGCGCGTCTGGTCATGTTGAAGGGAACTTGCGTGCACCGGCTGTGCAGTTCATCGAGGGAGCCTTCTTCGAAGGAAACGTAGAGATGCGACGGCCTGAACACGTTGGCTCTGAAGGCAATTCCACGTCTAACGGTGAAGCGGCCGGAGAACCGTCGGGAGAAGAGTCTACGAACGACGTGGTTTCCGATGATTCAAGATAACCGATTGCTAGTCGGCTTCGTAGGGGGGTTCAGTCCACTTGACCACCTCCTGTAACAACGTGATCTATGCAGGGCGGTCGTTCCTGCGTGTTGTTGTCAATGCCGGTGGCTCCGGTGCATGGAACATGGGGCTTGACGAGGCTCTTCTTGAGGACCCTTTTGGTGGCTGGACCCTTCGTTTGTATCGTTGGGATCGGCCGACGATCTCGCTTGGTTACGCCCAACCTCATGAACAAGGTGTAGATACAATAGTTGCCCGACGTCTTGGGATACCGGTTGTTCGGCGACCTACCGGTGGCCGGGCAGTGCTACATGCTGACGAACTCACCTACGCGCTCACGGGGCCGGTTGATCACGGTCCTTTATCGGGCCGTATCTCACAGTCGTATCGATGTATCGCCAATGGTTTGCAGACTGGCCTGCGGCGGCTTGGTGTCGACGTGCAGCTTGAGCACAGCGAATCAATAGGGCGTCCCTTCAGCAAGGGGCCGTGCTTCAGTGCCCGGACTCGCTACGAACTGTCGGTTTGCGGTCGTAAAATTGTTGGCTCTGCTCAACGCCGGCGGGAAGGACGGCTGTTGCAACATGGTTCGGTACTTCTCGGCAGTCCTAATGGTCGACTCTGGGCAGCGCTTGGCCATGGCTATCGACAGGCAGCTGAATCGTCGATCGGGTTGACTGAGGTCCTTGGCCAGCGTCCATCCGCACGCGCTTTGGCATTCAACCTTGCGAGAGCACTCGGGGAAGTGCTTCAGCTGCCTCCACGCAACTGTGTCCTGAGCTGTGCTGAAATCCGCCGGGCACGTGGCCACGAGGAAAAATACTCCGATGAAAGGTGGACTCTCCGGCGTTGATGGGTGTGCGATGCCCCTGGGATTTCTCTTAGAAATTCTTTACGTACCCAAGTGTTCTGTTAAGAGACGAGATCAGTCCGGGGGTGTATTTTTGTTCTCCGCCGCAAGGTTTTTCAGTCCCGCTCGTTGAGGTATGTAACCGCAGTAATAGATTGCAATTTCGTCCCAAGTGCCAATTGTGCCCCAGACCATTACCATCTTGTTGGGTGGCCACGCGTGATAGACTTTTCCTTGCGAGGCTCTCCCTGGTTGATGTGCAGCTTAGTCCCAGACTGCTCCCATTGCTGTCCTGGGAGGGGTTTTTCGTCCCAGAGTAGAGGCAGAGGAAGCCATGCCACGTGATCGTCGAAATCGCTACGGTGAAGAGCGAATCACCCTGCGCCAAACGGTGGTGATTGCGGTGGTTCTGCATCTCATGCTGGGTGGCATCCTGCAGTGGAAACCTGACCTATTGTGGTCAGACCCTGTTGTTTCTCAGCCTGAGTCAAGGCCAATAGAGTTCCGCTTCGTTGATACACCGGAAATGGAAGCTGAGGAAAACCCCGACACCGAGGTAATGTCCGACGTCGACCGGGTAGCTGCTGACATGGCTGAGCGTGATGACGCCGAGGATCCCTTCTCCGAAGGCACCACGGCGCAGGAGGTTCTGCGCAGTGAAGCAGAATCATTCGTGGAGCCCGTTCCAGACAATTTTCAACCGATGGTGTCCTCCGAGTCAGTTGCTGAGGCAAAGTCGGACGACATTCCAATGGCCGAAGACAGGGCCATAAAAGATGTCGCCTCACCACCGGAGCCCACCGCCACTAGCCCACAACCTTTAGCGACTTCGGCGCCGCCGCTACCTCCTCCAACGCGCGACAGTCTGCGAGACTCCATGCTTCGGGGAATGCAGCAGTATGTAGAGCCAGAGGTTTTTGCCAACTCAGACGGTGGTGTTGATGGCTCCCAGGGGCTGGTCTCATTTGACACCAAGGGGTACGACCTTGGTGCCTACATTACCCAGGTCCTGCGCATTATCGAGCGCAACTGGAAGAACAACATCCCACCGGCCGCTCGATGGAGGGGTCAGGAGGGGGTGGTTTTTGTGAGTATGTCGATCGTGAGGGACGAGGAAACCGGTACTGAGAGAGCAGTGATCAATGTCGCCCGAAGTTGGAGTTCGGGCAAGCCAGCATTCGACCAATCGGCTTTGCTTGCCCTGCAGATCTCTAGTCCTTTACCGCCATTGCCGGCGTTCTTTCCATACGACCAGTTAGACGGCCAGCTGGGGTTTCTCTATAACTTGGACCCGTCCGAGGTTACCTTTCCATCGCAACGTTGACAGTCGCTTAAGTGGTGCCCCACAAGTCCTCTTGCTGGATTATTAGGAAATGATTGAATTTTTGAAACAGGGCGGTCCGGTGATGTGGCCGCTTTCACTCTGCTCGGTGCTGGCGTTGGCTATCATCGTGGAGCGACTCATCAATCTGCGACCCGCAAAGGTATTGCCCGAAGACGAGGTCGAGCATCTGGGTTCGCTCATCAGCGGCGGACTCCTGGAGCAGGCGGAAGACTATTGCGAACGTCGCCCAGGGCCACTTACCAATATTGTCGCGGCAGCTTTGGATGCCCGGTCCGAGCCACCGGAGGGAATTCGGCAGGTGGTTGTTGACCAGGGTCGCCAGGAGGTTCCTCGATTGCAGAAGTACCTGGGCGTGTTGGGCACAGTCGCCAGTGTGTCTCCTTTGCTTGGGTTGCTCGGTACGGTCCTCGGTATGATTGAGGTCTTTCGGATTGTCTCGAACCAAGGGATAGGGCAGGCTGATTCGCTTGCAGGTGGTATTTCCCAGGCCATGATCACAACGGCAGCTGGCCTGACAATCGCGATTCCATCGTTGGTTGCCTATAACGCTTTTTCTGACAGGGCCAACTCTTTGATCCTCGAAATGGAACGCTTGGCTCTAGTTTTTATTAAGCAGATCATGCGCCAGCGCGACAGCGGTGGGGCGGACAAGCCGATGCCGCTCGCTGTTTCCTCGGAAGGGAGACAGTAAACGATGTTTTCAGACGATCAGTCGCGGCGGCGAGTTAGCCTCGATATATCACCACTGCTCGACGTTGTATTCCTGTTACTTATTTTCTTTCTCGTCACTACGACGTTCATGCCTGACGCGAGCATGGATCTGGAGCTACCGGAATCAACCACTGCTACCCAGTCGGAGATTGCGGCGACCGTGGTCACGGTTGGTGAAGATGGCGGTGTTCAGATTGATGGCGACAGTGTTTCAATGCAGGAATTGGAGCGCACGATTGCTGCGCTGTTGCCAGAGGAGCGGGAGAAGATCACCGTTCGCGCTGATGCCCGGGTTGACTATGGCGTCATCGTTCGCATCATTGACGCCCTACGCAATGCTGGCGTCGATGCTTTATCGTTGCCTATGGATACGGTTCAGAGCAACGCGGGGCGCGAGCGATAGGCGGGGCGGCGAGCAAGCATCCGGCGTTATTTCTCTGATGCCTGGCCAATCTCCTGTGATTGTGGTCGTTGGGCCGACCTCCGCAGGCAAATCTGCCCTGGCTGTCGCGGTTGCCGAGTGGTTCGGCGGCGAGGTTATCTCTGCTGATGCGTTTCAGGTTTACCGGGGATTGGATATTGGTACCGGGAAAATAGACGCAACCTCAGCGCGAGGAATTCCGCACCACTGCATCGATGTTGCCGACCCGAAGGAACACTACAGCGCAGGTCGCTACTCGCGTGACGCATCCGCAGTAATCGCTGAGGTCCAATCGCGGGGTCACATGGCAGTAATAGCCGGTGGTAGCGGTTTCTACATTCGTGCCCTAATCGATGGGTTGGCCCCATTACCCGACCAGGATGAGCGTTGGCGTAAAGCCCTTGAGGCTGTGGAAAGTAACCGTGGCTTCGGGTACCTGTTCGCGATGTTGCATACGCTGGACCCCGAGTGGGCTCAGGCAATAGGCCCTTCTGACCGCCAACGAACTTTTCGTGGTCTGGAGGTGACGTTGCGCATTGGTGTCCCGATGAGTGTCCTCCTTGAGCAGCAAGGTTGGAGTGGCTCACACTTCGATACAATTTGGGTCGGGCTGACCAGCCCGCGAATGCAACTCTACCAGCGCATCGAGGCGCGGATCGACAAGATGCTCTCAGACGGGTGGTTGGATGAAGTCCGACGTCTCCTTGGTAGTGGGTGTACACCAGAGTCACCCGGAATGCGAGCAATTGGCTACCGCGACCTCGCTGCCCATCTCGCGGGCGAAATGAGCCTCAGTGAGGCACGCGCGGCGGTGGTTCGTGCCACACGCCAGTACGCTAAAAGGCAACTGACTTGGTTCCGGCGCCAGTCACCAGCAATATTTTTCGAGATTGATGAAGCTGATGATGAAAACCGGGGGAGAGTCTATGACGAAATCCGTGCTGACCTTGAAGATAGGCTGACGTGCTACGGTTAGCAGTACGAGCCTGGCTGAAGCATGTGGATTGACAAGTTCCTAACCTTTCGCGGGGTTCTCGTTGCCATATCGGTGATTATGCTATCCGCGTGCGCGACGACGGACACTCGCATGTCGCCATTGGTGGCGGTGGATACCCTAGTGCGCCACTACGTGCTTGACCATGCACACGTACCGCCCGCGCCTGGCGATCTCGCCGCTGATATTCAGCCAGCCTGGGCCGCGTTACGTGAGGGAGACAGCATTGGAGCTCGTCAAGTGCTCGATTTGGCAACGCCAGAAAACCGCGATACGGCAGGCGCTAACACCGCAGAAGGCCTGCTTCTTCTGGCAAATGGCGCCACTGCTGAGGCCTACTCTCGTTTCCAGCAGGCGGTGGCCCAATCTCCTGACTATCCGATTGCCTTGTACGGCCTTGGTTTTCTTGCAGAGGCGCAAGGTGATCGCGTTGCCGGATTCAACTGGTACCGTCAGGCTGTCGCCGCTGACCCGAGCCTGTCGGCGGCAGCTGTGCGCCTCCAGGTGTTGGAGCTTGAACAGGCCCAAGAACTTGTCGCTCAGGGTGAGCAGGCGGAGGCCACTGGCGCTACTGCCGCTGCCTTGATCGCGTATGAATCAGCGCTTCAACTTGGCCCCAATATTCTTAAGCCGTACCTTCGAATCGCTGAGATTCAGCGCCGCTCTGGCAACCTTGATTCCGCAGTACGCACTTTGCGCTCGGCGCGTGACCGGATCGGCGAGCTACACCTGATCCTCGAACCGCTTGGCCGCGCTTTGCAAGACAACGGTGAATATGGTGAGGCATATGGGGTCTTTCAAGCCCTTGAAGACATCGTTCCGGGGGATCCAGGGGTACGTGCTCTGGTAGAGATGGCAAGTGAACTTTACTTCACCTCAGATCTACCCGAGGAGTACCGGGGGTTGGAACAGAAGCCGATGATTGTTCGCGAAGACTTAGCTGCGCTGATCGCCATCCAACTTAAAGATCTCGGGGAGCGCGTCGAGGAACCGCTCTCCGGGGTGATCATGATCGACATCGACGACTCATGGGCCCAGGATTATATCCGCGAGGCCGTAGCCTGGCGGATCATGGAACCGTTCCAAAATCATGCTTTCCGTACAGACCTTGAGGTCAGCAGGATGATGTTCGCAGAGGTGGTGTATCGCATTCTTGAACTCATTGATGCCACCGACAGGACCCGCCCGGTGAATCCTGCCGACGTTAGTTCGGCCCACTACCTCTATGAACGAATCCTCGTAGTTGTTGGACAGGACATCCTCTCTCTGGGGCCTCGAAACACCTTTGGTCTTCTCGAGCCGGTATCGGGGAGAGAGGCTGCAACAGCAATGCAGCGACTGGTGCGTTTGGCGCGTATCTCTGGAGATTGATCTGCTTAGGACGCCGCGATAGCATGAAATTTCTCTTGCACGCTCCTTTTGCTCTCCCTGGCGTGTGATCAGTTTCTTATAGGTTTGTAGATGCGCGACCCAGATTTTTCCGCCCACACATCGACCCCTGAGCCGTTTCCGGTTGTTGAAGGAGGCGAGTTGGAACCGTCCTCTGAGGCAGACTCTTTGAGGGTATTGGTGAGCAGTGTGCTCGCTTGGGTGATGCCGGGACTGGGGCATATTGCTAATGGGCGTGTTATGCGAGGCATAGTGTTTGCCATGATCGTGCTGTCACTCTTTCTTGGTGGCATCCTGTTAGATGGCAAGGTCTATCGGCCTGAGCCTGGTCAACCGCTTACCTATCTGGCTGCTGTGGGTGCGGCAGGCGTGGGTCTTCCGTATGTTGTTGCCCACCAGGCCGGATGGAATCTCGGGGATATTCGCTCTCAAAGCCATGAATATGGGAACACGTTCACACTCGTAGCCGGTTTGTTGAACTTGTTGATCGTACTCGATGCTTACGACGTCGCGGCTGGCAGGCGTTAGGAATCGCGGTGCACAGTCATCTCTTATACATGGTGGCCTTCGCTGCGGCGGTCGGCGTCGTTCTCGGTGCTATGTTACGCAGGGAGGCCCGAGAGGCAGTGCGGCTCGCAATGTGGATCACCCTAGGAATGGTGGGAACAGCCCTTGTTCTCGCCTGGGCGATGTACTTCGTTTCACCCTAAGATATTGGCCGCCTTGGGAATCACGCTGTTGTATTGGCTCCCGGCAATCGCCACTGCTTCTCTTATTGCATGGCTTTCGCACCAATCATCTCTCCCCAATCTGCCAGATCCAATTGAAATTCCGGATTGGGTTGCTCACATACTTGAATATGGCTTCTTTGAGTTGACCCTTGTTTTCGCAATTACTCGAGGATTCGAGGCGGCGACGCGTACGATGGTTCGAGTTGGTACCTCTGTCACCATTGCTAGCCTCTACGGAATTACTGATGAATGGCACCAGAGTTTCACGTTTGGCCGGGATGCTTCTGTATGGGACTGGACAGCCGACACGGTTGGCGCGGTTCTAGCTGCATCGATGATTCTTGGTGTCTGGCGACGGATGGCCGCCCTACAGCTACGGGTGTAATATCCCTCTTCATACCCAGTTGGACATTGACTCGAGCGCTTTACTGCACGGGGCATTTCGTGCTCCGCCGCTGATGTCCCACCTTCCGCTCGCTCTCGGAAAGTTGGTGCACGGAATGAATCAGATTGCCGAGGAGTACTGCAAAATAGGGGGGGGCGGTTGACACGCATTGCGGTGATCCCAGGAGACGGAATTGGCAATGAGGTCACAGAAGCCGCGATGCACGTCACGGAGGTCGCTGCGGCCGCTTTTGGGATCGATGTCGAGTGCCAATGGTTCGATTACGGTGCCGACACCTACCTGAAAACAGGTGTCGGACTTCCAGATGGCGCCCTTGAGAGTTTGCGGGACGACTTCGATGCAATCTACCTCGGTGCTTTGGGTGATCCTCGTATTGCCGATATGGCGCATGGCAAGGAAATCTTACTTGGTCTGCGCTTTGGTCTTGACCTGTTTGTTAACCACCGCCCGGTTAAGCTTCTCGATGAGAGCCTTTGCCCCCTGAAAGACCGGACGGTCGAAGACCTCGATTTCGTTGTTTTGCGAGAAAACACTGAGGGTGCGTACGTTGGGGTTGGCGGGATCTTCAAGCTAGGGACCCCTGATGAGGTAGCGTTGCAGGAGGATGTAAACACGAGGAAGGGTGTCGAACGAATAATTCGCTACGCTTTTGAGTATGCTCGTAGTCACAGGCGTAAGAGCGTCGTGATGAGCGACAAAAGCAACGTGCTGCGCTACGGGCACGATCTGTGGCAGCGGGTTTTCGAGGAAGTACGGGTGGAGTACAAAGACATTGAGTCGTGGCACCTGTTCGTCGATGCTCTCGCAATGCAAATCGTAAAAAACCCGGCACAGTTTGATGTCATTGTTACGTGCAACATGTTCGGTGACATCGTCACAGATCTCTGCGCAGTACTTCAAGGTGGTCTGGGTGTAGCATCTTCCGCTAATCTGAACCCGCAAACTGGTGTAGGGCTTTTTGAGCCGGTCCACGGGTCGGCTCCGAAATATTCTGGCCAAGGCGTGGCGAACCCGTTGGCCGCTATTCTTACGTCGCAGCTGATGTTCGAGTTTCTCCAGTACCATGAAGTTGGCGCGGCGATCGAGAATGCTGTTCGTCGATCGATCGTTGAAGGCCAGGTTACTCGTGACCTCGGTGGCAACCTTAAGACAGAAGAGGTCGCTGTTGCCGTTGCCGAGCGGATCAGCGGGTGAATTTCGGAGAAGTCGAATGAATCAAGAAGCTTGGATTCTGGAGGGCGCGCGGACGGCGATGTGTCGCTACGTTGGCCAGTTTGCCGACGTCTCGGCGATCGAGTTAGGAGCGGTTGCATCGAAGGGTGCTTTAGATCGCTCCCGGATCGACCCGGAGCATGTAGACCATGTCATCATCGGCAATGCCCAACAGACATCACCCGACGCTATCTACGGGGCACGCCATGTTGGGCTAAAGGCTGGTGTTAACGAGGCGACCCCAGCATTGACCGTGAACCGGTTGTGCGGGTCTGGCATTCAATCGATCCTCACGGCGGCGCAGTTGTTACAACTCGGAGAAGCCGACGTGGTTCTCGCGGGTGGTATGGAGAATATGAGCCAGGCACCTCACGTCATTTATGGTGCAAGGAAAGGCTTTTCGATGGGTGGCGGCAAAATGCAAGATTCGCTAACTCTAGCCTTGCTCGATCCGTATTGCGGCTGCACGATGTCACAGACCAGTGACAATTTATCGAATCGCTTCGGAATAAGTCGTGAAGAGCAGGATGAATACGCACTCGGCAGCCAGCAACGGGCAGCAGCAGCTCAAGAACGCGGCGTGTTTGCCGAGGAGATCGTTCCGGTCGAGGTTAAGACTCGCAAGGGCGCACACTTCGTCGATGTCGACGATCACCTTCGACCGGGAACCATGCTTGAGGATTTGGCCAAGCTCAAGCCGGCATTTGGCCCGGATTCTTACGTCACCGCTGGCAACGCCAGCGGGGTGGTTGACGGTGCTGCTGCTGTTGTTGTGGCCAGTCCCGAATGGGCCAACGAGCACGACAAGAAGCCCATCGGGAAAGTCATTTCGTGGGGCATAGTCGGCGTGGAACCGTCTTGTATGGGAATCGGTCCTGTGCCTGCTAGTAAGTTAGCGCTCCAAAAAGCTGAGTGGGCGCTGGAAGATCTTGACCTTATCGAGGTAAATGAAGCATTTGCTGGGCAGTACCTTGCGGTCGAACGCGAGCTTGGAATCGATCGTGAGCGCACTAACGTCAACGGTGGTGCAATTGCGCTCGGTCATCCGTTGGGGGCGACAGGGACTCGTCTGATTTACACACTACTCAAAGAACTTAACCGCCGAGGTGGTGGTCGTGGTCTGGCGACTGCGTGCATTGGTGGTGGTCAGGGCATCGCGATGTGTGTGGAGGTCGATCCGAATGGCATCTGATAGTGGTGGATATGAAAACCTGATTATCGATTTCAAAGACACCGTTGCCACCATCACGATCAACCGTCCCGATGTTCTCAACGCACTTAATGCTGAGACCACCCTTGAACTGGGCAGGGCGGTTGACTCGTTGGCGGCAGATGACAGGTTTCATGTTCTGATTATTACCGGTGCCGGTGAACAAGCGTTCGTGGCCGGGGCGGATATAGGTGTGTTAGCCACCTATGATCCGGTAGAGGCACGAGAGGCTGCGCGCCTCGGGCAATCAACTTTCGACAAGATCGAGGAGTGTGGTAAGCCCGTGATCGCAGCAATTAACGGGTATGCGCTTGGAGGTGGCTGCGAACTCGCGCTGGCGTGCCACATTCGATTTGCCGCCGAAGGGGCCCAGATTGGTCTGCCAGAAATTAACCTTGGGGTCATTCCGGGGCATGGTGGGACCCAACGTTTGGCAAGGTTGATTGGGAAAAGTGCGGCGACCGAACTAATTTGCAGCGGTGCTCACGTAAACACCACCGATGCCGTACGCATCGGTTTGGTAAACGCCGTCCATCCAGCCGATTCGCTGATGGAAGCGGTCTATAAGTTCGCTTCGAAATTGGCCAGCAAGCCACGGATCGCGATGCGATATGCACTGGAAGCTGTTAACCAGGGCATGAACGTGACGTTGAAGGAAGGCCAGGCCATTGAGGCCGACCTCTTTGGTTTATGCTTTTCTACTGAGGACCAGACGGAGGGGATGAGCGCATTTCTGGAGAAACGAAAAGCGAATTGGAAGGGTCGTTAAGGGCCAAAAAGATTACTGCGGCCATGCCGAAAGAATCTAAGCTCATTTACGACTGGAATCTCCTGAATGACTCCAGTGAAGAGATGGGCCCTGTGGAGTTCAACGACGAGACTCTACGCGACGGAATCCAGTCACCCTCGGCACGCGATCCTAACATCGAAAATAAGCTGCAGATCCTCCATCTGATGGACAGCCTTGGTATCAATTCCGCTTCTCTCGGTCTTCCAGGAGCCTCGGACAGGCAGCGCGCCGATGTTAAGCGGTTGGCTGAGGAGATCCGCGACGAAAGCCTCGGCGTCAGTCCCAACTGCGCCGCCCGTACCGTGATTACTGACATCGAACCGATAATCGAAGTTGCCGACGAGGTGGGTATCCCTATCGAAGTTGCCTGTTTCATCGGCTCCAGTCCGATCCGTCAGTATGCTGAGGACTGGACCCTCGACACTATGCTCCGTCATAGCGAAAATGCAGTGGAGTTCGCTGTCGACCGCGGTATGCCGGTTATGTTTGTCACTGAGGACACGACCCGGACGACTCCGGAGACCATCGCCCGCTTGTACACAGTCGCGATCGAGGCCGGTGCTCGCCGTATCTGTGTGTGCGACACCGTTGGCCATGCAACACCTCCGGGTGTCAGAGCCCTTATTAATTTCGTATCACGCGTGGTCACCAAAACCGGAGAAGAGGTTGCAATTGACTGGCATGGTCACGAAGATCGCAGTCTCGGCGTGTGGAACGCACTTGCGGCTCTTGAGGCTGGTGCCAGTCGCGCACACGCTACAGCGTTTGGCATCGGCGAGCGTTGTGGCAACACGGCAATGGACCAACTGTTGATTAACTGTTGCCTGCTCGGCTGGTCAAGCAATGACCTTTCCAAGCTTAGCGAGTATTGCAAGGTGACTTCAGAAGCCATTGATATACCAATTCCGTCGAACCACCCAGTGATTGGTGCCGATGCTTTTCGAACGGGGACTGGAGTACACGCCGCCGCTGTCATCAAGGCAAGCAAAAAAGGCGATCATTGGCTAGCCGATCGGGTCTATTCAGGTGTTCCGGCCTCAATGGTTGGACGTCAGCAGAAGATCGAGGTCGGGCCAATGAGCGGTGCCTCGAACGTTGAGTATCGTCTGCATGAACTTGGTATTGCCGCCCATCCAGACAGAGTTGAGGCGGTGCTGGCCGCCGCGAAGAATGCCGACCATGTCCTCGACGACGAGGAAATACAGGCCGCCTTGGAGGTTAGCTGAAGACAATAGGCGGGATCGTTACCGGGATCAGCATGAAAGAGGTAACGAAAATCGCCAGGGCGATTAACGTTAGAACGATTCTGGTTGCCCCCAGCTTCTGTCCGTCATCAATGGGACGGGGTTTGCCAAGGCCACCCATGATGAACAGCACTGACACGATTACGGCGAAGAGTATCCATCCAGGAAAGAAGCGGAAACCAGCGAAAAACATCAGTATCAGCACCGTGAAGGATAGAGCACGGTGCCATCGTGGAACCAGCGAATACAGCAAGTGGCCGCCGTCGAGTTGTCCGACAGGTAGCAAGTTCATCGCTGTGATCAGCAAGGCAAACCAGCCAACGAAAGCCAGCGGATGCATGACAAGGTCTTGTGCTGGCCCAATCTCCGGACCGAAGAAGCGTGACATCGGTCCCCACAGCAGTGGTTCCCCCAGTGTCAAGTAGAGGCCGCTAGTCTCGATCTCAATGGTGCTCACAACACGCGATTGCGAGAGACCGTACGCAAGGATTGGTAAGGCAGCGACCCAGCCGGCAATCGGTCCAGCGACTGCAATGTCGAACAAGGCCCTCCGACTTGTAATCGCCCCCCGTATCCGGATGACAGCACCCATCGTGCCAGGCAGCAGGGTCGGGATCAAGTTAGGCGGTGGTAGTGGTAGAAAATAGGGCAGGCTAGCCTCGATGCCATAGTGTCGGCAGGTTAAGTAGTGGCCCATCTCGTGCGCCAACAGAATCGCGATCACTGCGATACCGAACGGCAAACCTCCCAGCAGAGCGGATGGAGCCTCAAAAGGGTTGGAAGTCAAAACGCTGCGCAGCTCTTCAGAGTAAAACTGCTGGTACTGAATGAACCCCCAATAGATGCTGCTCGTGAATGTCAACACGAACAGCACGATGTTCATCCTGATCCGCGGAGGGCCGTGATTACCGGGAGCTCTTGCCCTCCCATAACTGAGCTCGGTCGGCTGTTGGTCGCTTGTGGTCAATTGGTCCAGGGTTGGAACGCCTTCCGGGGTTGAGGAATGGTCCAGAGTTGCCGCCGCCTCAGGGCTCATTTCCTCAAGAAAACCGGTAGATCTGTTGCTATTTTTCTTTTCAGACACGTGGGGCCACCGGATGACATTCAGCTAGAGGAATGGGGACACTAGGTTCTTAATAGATACTAACAAGGGGGGTAAAGAATCCCGACTAGTGGAGCGGGGAAGTATCTCAGCCTATCTTGCCAAGATTTTTCCCGGGCCGGAAACGAGTCGATTTTCCTGGCGGAATAACAATTTCCTGGCCGGTGCGTGGGTTGCGCCCGATACCACGCTTGCGAGGTCTAACCTCAAAGACGCCGAAACCACGCAATTCGATACGTTCACCCTGGGCGAGCGCGTTTTTAAGGGCGCCAATAATCGCATTGACTGCCGATTCCGCGCTCACCTTAGTGATGCGAGCTTCCCGGGCAATAATTTTGACAAGATCGGCTTTAACCATAAAAATCTCTAATTCCGGGATCCGAAGAGGCGAATTATAAAGACCCGACATTAACGATGTCAACTATAACTTCCATGTTATCATAATGTTACAGTGATTTCGTGATCATCTTTTTGCTCCTGGGCTTCGCTCCGATCATCTTTCGTGACCATCGTGAATCAATCATCAGGCGTGGCATTAATGCCGCAGGTCGCCATTGTAGGCCGTCCAAACGTTGGCAAATCAACGTTGTTCAATCGTATTGTCGGGCATCGCGAAGCGATTGTTGGCAGCCAGCGGGGAATGACGCGTGACAGGAAAACTGCCGAGACCGATTGGAACGGAGTTCGGTTCAACCTGATCGATACAGGTGGTATCGACCAGGGATCGAGTGAAAACCTTCTACGCCAGGTCAAGTCCCAGGTGATGACCGCTGTGGACATCGCTGATATTGCGCTGCTGGTCGTCGAAGGACGCGAAGGACCACTCCCTGTTGACCATGAGATTGCCTCAGAGTTACGTCGTCGCGGCATCATATTAATTCTTGCGATCAACAAGTGTGACAGACCCAAGGCCGCTGATGAGATGAAACTCGCCTTTCACGAGCTTGGAATTGATTTGATGTATGTGATTGCTGCGGAGGATGGCTTCGGTGTCGCTGACCTACTGGATACAGTCATCGGTCTTTTGCCCGAAACTACGGACGTGGAAATTGAGAGGAATCTACCGACCCGCGTGGCATTTGTTGGTCGCCCGAACGTTGGCAAGTCCTCTTTGGTTAACGCACTTCTGGGCTCGGAACGGGTGATTGTCAGCGACCAGCCGGGAACGACTCGCGATCCGATCGATACACTGCTTGAGAGTAACGGTCGCCAATACATTCTCGTGGACACAGCTGGAATCCGTAAACGATCACGCATCGGGACACACGCCGAGATTGCTAGTGTGGCGATGGCTCGGCGCCGTTTGAAGCAGGCCGACATCGCCTTGCTAGTTATTGATGCCGAAGAGGGGGTTACCCGACAGGATTTGCATGTCGCATCGGATGCGAACAGAATCGGATGCGGCCTGATTGTTGTTGTCAACAAGTGGGACCTCGTAGATGAAGAGGAAGAGAGCCTGTGCCCGCAGGTCGAGGGAATTGTCCGCGAGCGTCTGGGACGTATGCGGTACGCGCAGGTCGTCGTGACTTCTGCTAATGAGGGCAGTGGTATTGATTCCTTACTTCCACTCGTCGATGCGGTCGTCCAAGCGCGCTCGCGTCGGGTGCCAACCGCTGACCTTAATACGGCTTTCGAAGGTATGGTTGGTCGTCATGCACCGGCCGGTGGAACAAGCGGTTCACAGCCGAAGTATCTGACGCAGGTGGGTGTCGAGCCGCCACGTTTCGTTGCCTTTGCTGGAGGTCGGGCTGCGGCACGTGGTGACTATGCTCGCTATCTTGAGAACAGGCTACGCGAATCGTTCAATTTCGCCGGTACGCCGTTAGTGATCAAGCTACGGCGGTCACGGCGCTTAAGGAGGCGCACCCGCTATCGCTAGGGACAATCTTAGGCTGTCCATCCGCGTCAGCGTAAACTATATTGAAAATTAGTTATTTTGTTTGCAGTGGGTTCCAATCTTTGGTGGTCAGTCACCATGGGCTTGACTAAACAGGACATTGCCCGCGCGATTCACGAAGCTGATCGGCAGATCTCCATTTTGGAGGCGGTCAGCCTCCTTGATACTATTTTCGCATCGATAAAGGACTGTTTGGCTGATGGTGAGAAGGTGATGATCAGCAAATTCGGAACTTTTCAGGTTCGGAACCGGGCGCCTCGGCAGGGCGTCAATCCGGCTACTGGTGGAGGATTGATAATCGAACGGCACCGCGCCGTAACATTTCGCCCATCACCATTAATGCGGGGTTTGCTGAACGAGACCGCCGCCGCTGAGGATGCCGATCTTGACCCTGGTTGGGACCGGTGACAAGCTGTTAATAGGCACTGGGAACCCCGTATTGGCAAAGCTTTTGCGCCTACGTGCAGAATTTCGGTCGGGACGTGGCGCAGCTCGGTAGCGCACTAGTCTGGGGGACTAGGGGTCGCTGGTTCGAATCCAGTCGTCCCGACCATTCCTTTTTGGCCCCGGGTTTTCTGTCTCATAACCTCCGTACTCGTTACCAACGACGACGGTATGCAAGTTCGATATGCTCACTCCACCTCGACCTGCCCCGCTATCCTGCCCTTGAACCGATGCAGGAGCGCTGGGGTACCGTTTTTGCTTCGATGAACGCAGTGCTGGGAACCTGATGGCTTGGCGCAATCCCATTCGAATAGCCTACGATTGGGTGTTGGCTTGGGCGGACAGACCGGGAGGCCCCTGGGCCCTGGCAGCTATTTCGTTTGCAGAGTCGTCGTTTTTCCCTATTCCCCCCGACATCCTACTGATTCCACTGTGCTTGTCGGCTCCCACGCGGGCCCTAGGGTACGCTAGTTTATGTACTGCCGCGTCGGTGGTGGGAGGCATGTTTGGCTACGCCATTGGCCTTTTTTTCTTCGAAACCATTGGTCAGCAGATCATCGAGTTTTACAGTCTCACCGGTTTTTTTGAGACTGTAGGAGGACTATACGCGGAGTACACTTCGGCAGCTGTGATCATCGCTGGGTTCACGCCAATTCCCTACAAGGTGTTCACTATTTTGGCCGGCCTCGTCCAAGTCAACTTTCCGCTCTTTGTTGTGGCTTCGATCATCGGGCGTGGAGGGCGATTCTTCCTCGTAGCGGCTCTGTTGAGATCATTCGGTGAACCGATGAAAGATGTCATTGACCGGTACTTCAATTGGCTTACGGTGGCTCTTGCTGTGCTCTTTGTTGCCGGATTCACCGTGCTAAACTTGCTTTCCCATTGAGTTTTTTCAGGTCGGGGCGTAGCGCAGTCCGGTAGCGCACCTGCTTCGGGAGCAGGGGGTCGGAGGTTCAAATCCTCTCGCCCCGACTCGTTTTCCCGAGGAGTGCCAATGCGTTCCGAAGAGGTGATTTTGCCCGCAGGGGCCGCCCCTGAAGATGATGTTCGTGACCGATTGCGCAAGGCGGTTCGAGACATCCCGGACTTCCCCAAAGACGGCATTCTCTTCCGGGACATCACCACGCTCCTGCTTGATCCAGAAGCCCATAGTCTTGCCGTTAAGGCCCTAGCCGATCCGTTTCGGGATGATTTACCGGATCAGATCATGGGTATTGAGTCGCGTGGCTTTATCTTTGGTGGCGCTCTTGCCCTTGAGCTGAGTGTGGGGTTCGTACTCGCGCGCAAGCCCGGCAAATTGCCCGGCCCAGTACTCTCCGTGTCCTACGATCTTGAATACGGATCTGACTCCCTTGAAGTCCACAAGGATGCCATCCAGCCGGGGTCGAAGGTTCTAGTTGTTGACGACCTGATCGCGACAGGAGGAACGGCAAAAGGCGCTTGCGAGCTTGTTGAACTCTTGGGGGGGTATGTCGCTGGTGCCGTGTTCCTGATCGAGCTAACAGGCCTCAATGGTCGGGAGCTTCTGGGTGACCGTCCGTTTTACAGCATTCTCCGCTACTGAGGTGTGGCCCACCTCCACTCATGAGCAACGATTCCGTGATAGCCGCTGACGCTCGGCAAACCTTACGAACCATCGTGGCGGCAGCCTTAGCGGCGGTCGACCCCGAAGTTGCAGTTCGCAACCATCTTTCTCCAGGTGATGGAAAGATCACCGTCGACGACACTGTTCTTTCTCTTTCTGATGTTGATCGGGTTTTAGTGATTGGCGCTGGGAAGGCTGGAGTGCCGATGTCCCGTGCCGTCGAAGCGGCTCTGGGTGGCCTAGTCTACGATGGCCATGTCATCGTGCCGCATGGGCAGGCCGCTGCCCTTGAGAGAATCCAGATTCACGAAGCTGGCCACCCAGTTCCCGACGAGGCTGGCGTTCAGGCAGGACGGGCTGTTCTCAAAGTCCTTGCGGACGTTGATGAGAAGACTCTCGTCATATGCCTGATTTCAGGCGGCGGTTCAGCATTGCTGGTATGCCCTGTTGAAGGTGTCACCCTCGAGGACTTACAGACCACTAACCAGGCCTTACTCGCCTGTGGGGCGACGATCGTTGAGATCAATACACTGCGAAAACATCTATCGGCAGTGAAGGGTGGTCAGCTCGCACGCGCCGCTGTACCAGCACGCATGCTGACACTTATTTTATCTGATGTTGTAGGTGACCCGCTTGATGCTATTGCCTCTGGACCGACTGTTCCTGATACGACTAGCTTCGAAGATTGCGCTGCGATCGTTGATCGATACGGGCTCGGAAATTCGCTGCCATCCAGAGTGATCAGGCGCCTGGACGATGGTGCTAGTGGTGGTCGAATTGAGACGCCAAAGCCCGGTGACCCCATGTTCGACAGGGTGACAAATATACTGGTGGCCAATAACGACAATGCAGTGCGCGCCGCGGCCCGTAAGGCTGATGAACTTGGCTACAAGAGTTTCGTGCTGTCAACGTTGATCGAAGGTGAGACTTGTGACGTTGCTAAGGTGCATGCTGCGATCGCTCGGGAGATTCGGGTTTCGGGGCGGCCTTGTGAGCCGCCATGCTGCTTAATCTCCGGAGGAGAGACTACTGTGACCTTGCGTGGTAAGGGGAGGGGAGGACGGAACCAGGAGTTTGTACTGGCAGCTGCTCTCGACATCGACGGTGCCGATGGGATCACTGTCTGCTCAGTTGGGACCGACGGTATCGACGGTACAACTGACGCTGCTGGTGCTATCGCCGACGGCCAAACGGCTGCTAGATCAATTGCAGCTGGGCTCGACCCTTATGCCAGCCTTGAGGAAAATGACTCAAATGCGATTTTCACAGCACTCGACGATCTCGTTGTTACCGGACCCACGGACACTAACGTCATGGATTTACGGCTCGTTTTGATTGCGTGACCGTCCATATCAACGCGTGGGCCGGGGAGCCTCAGGCGTGGCATTGCACTCTGGGCTCTGGAAGGGACATCTATGTTGCCGATTCAAATACAGGTTGGTGACCTGAGACTTAGAGGAGAGCTCAATAATATTAAATGTGCTCAGACTCTGGCTCGCCTCCTACCACTGACTGCCGAGTTTCAGGTTTGGGGTGACGAGTTGCACTTTGAGGTTTTGCTCGAAGGCGAGACCCGTGAACATCCCGACAAGTCAGTGAATATCGGCGACATTGGGTTCTGGAGCGAGGAAAGCACGCTCTGTATTTTCTTCGGCCCCACCCCTACCAGCCCAGGCGAAGATCCGGTTTCGGCAGTTCCCGTAACTATCGTCGGCCGGGTGAGCAGTTTCGAGAAACTGCGGACTTGCAAGGAAGCGGGCGAGATCACCCTGCGGGCGCACTTGGTTTAAGAGTCTTGCCCGATGAGCAGCAGCACCGTCTAGTTTATTGCCTCAGTGGGGGCCATCTTGTAAAACACCAGGTTCACCTCTCGGTGCTAGCCTGGCCATAGCGTGGCTACTTCCCACCGGAAGACGGTTTGATCGGCGTCCACTGAAACTGGACGCTACCGCTGAATCTCTCGCTCTGAGGTGCGTAGCCAAAGGCTGCCGCCAGTTTCAAGTTCTCGCTTGTGATACCAAATTTAGTGTCGACGTTCTTGGTGATGCCATCCTCCATGACTAAGTCACCGCCGACCCAAATGCTGTCGGTGAGATAGGAGACCATCTCGGCCTCCATTTGGCTCTCCCTGTCGAGTTCGACCTGGCCGAACCTTACCCCGTAGCCTTCGACGAGCCAGGCAAGGGGGTCATCGTCCGGATACAGCGGGCTTCGAATATTAATGCCGTCTTCACCGAACACATCCTCGTTGGGTACGAAGTCGAGCGTATCGAACCCGGTGTAAGTGTCCCCGCCGTCACGCATATTGCGTCCGTAGATGACCTGCTGCGATGCTGGGTTGCCATCGGAACCACTGTTGGTTTCGTAAAGTAATATCCCGCGCAGGATGTTTGCCATCTTCTTACCAGTATTTAGCGACCAGCCAAACCCACGGCGGTCATGGCGTACTGAGGCCACCAGGTCAACCTTCTCAAGGTAGTGCCATATCCGTAAATTGGCACCGCGGCGACGATTATCGCCAACCCAGCTAGCGGATAGACCGAAACCCTTGCCCTTGCGCTTTCCGTACATTACGCCGGCGTGGAAGAGGCCAGCGCTCCCAGTTCCCAGGTCGAGGGTGAAAGCCTCATATTTCTGGTTAACCTTCGCCTCCCAAGTCATGACACCTCCTTTAAACTCGGTGTTTAAGTACAGCTTTGTCGACTTGGTTGCGTTGAAACGACCGGACAAGACGTTGTTAAGCTTTCGACCCTCTCGGAAAGTGTTTTTAAAACCCAGTGAGTAGCGTTTATCGGATAGCGTTGCAGTGTCCGAGATCTGGATGCTGCCGAGTCGTATTCGGGACTTGTTTCGGACCTCAAGTTTCTGGGCGTAGACCGGCGAGGCAAGCAGCAGGGTGACCATAAATAAAACTGTGACCCTAATGCTGGAGCCTATGAAAAGGCGCTTTTGAGTCAGTCTAGCTATAGCGGAGTGCATGGATGCACCTGCGTCCTCGGTCCATACCCTATTTTATAGCCCGTTTATGGGGTTCGATGAGACCCCAAAACCGTTGAAAATAGATGATTTACAATCTTTTTACATCTTGGTATCAGCGTAAGACTCTCTACTGGCCGCTGAGAATAGGTGCCAAAAGGTTGTCCACCGGAGCAAAGTTGTCAGTAAGGATGAGCCCTTCACTGCGCTCTAGAACAGTTTCCATCTGGCCGCCGAGGACGCCGTCCTCGGCCCAGGCAAACAGAACACCTTCGAACGCATCGAGGTCAGAATGGGTGCCCAGATTGTGGATATCGAGTGGTCGCATCGAACATGCGACGATGAAAGTGTCGCGATCATCAGTTGGCCCGTCATCCGAACTCGAGAATACATACACGTATGCAAAGTTCTGGATCGACGTGCCAACGAAGCTACCCAGAAAGCGCCCAAACCCCTCAGCGTAGATATCGATGATATTAATCATGTATACGCCGTCAGGTTTTAACAGCTCGCGCAGCTTCGCAGTGAATTCGAGTGTCGTCAAGTGATATGGAACGCTTAAGTCGTTGAAGGCATCTCCAAAGATGAAGTCGTACGATCCCGCGGCGTCGTCGCGGAGCAAATCCTCGACTAGATTACGGGCATCCATTGTGTAGGTTGTAATTTGGGTCTCGTCGTCTGGAGGCAGGTAGAGGGCGCGGTTTGCGGCACGTTTGACTGCGGGGTCTATCTCCGCGACGTCGATGCTGGCGACGGGATAGACAGCCTCCATATAGCGCGGGAAAACGAAGCCACCGCCACCGATGAACAGCGACCGCAGCGGCTGGCCAAACGCTGCCACGCGCTTCACTATTGCGGCATAGATGGTTTCGTAATCGTAAATCAAATGGGTGACATCGGTGCTTGAGACGTAACTGTGTACCAGGTTGTCTAGCGCCAAAATTCGGGCGTTCTCGATGTCTGGAGCTTCATAGACCTGAATGGAGAAATAGTTACTCTCGTCGAAGTACTCAAGATTGTTGTGGTCCGGGCGCAGCAGAAGGAACATGCCGATCTCCCGGGCCCATGGCCATGGCCCGAAGGCAACCACATTGAAAAGCCCGAGAACCATTAGCCAGGTAGAGATAAAAGCGCCGCCGGAGCGATATTCCAGCGAGGCGAGCCCGAGTCCGATCATCGCCAGTAACCCTGCGACTGAGGTTACGATCGCGCGGGTACCGATCCATTCGATGAGCACGAACCCAGTGAGGAAGGTGCCGAAAATGGAACCGGCTGCCGCCCACGCATAGATGTTGCCCATCGTTGCACCGACCTTTTTGCCTTGGCCGAGCGCCATTTTTGCAACAATTGGGCCGATGGTTCCCAGCACCGTGGCTGGCAACAGAAAGATGACTATTACATTGAACAGCACCCAGCCTGACCATGACATGGATTCCGGGCGCCACCAGCTTTCAGAGTAGTGGTTTAGCCACAGGACACTGAAGCTCAACACCGATGCGGCTAGAAAAAGCATGGGTAAAACACGCTTCGGTCGGTACCGGTCAGCAATTCTCCCGCCAGCTATATTCCCGATGCTGATTCCGGCCAGGATGACGCCGATGACAGAAGTCCACGTATACAGAGAGACGCCCAGATTGGCTGCGATAAGCCGTGCGGCAACGATCTCCAAAACCATAATGCAGGTGCTGCTAGCAAATACGAGGCCGTTGGCAAGCAACAACGTACTCGAAGTCCTTGTGTGACCCTCTGACTGATCTGATACTTCGTTGGCGCGAGGGATGCCTTCAGGATGCCCTTCGATACTCACGGCCGCCCGTCATGTCCTTTCCTAGAAGGGAGACGTCTAAGACTTGCCCTCCATCAATTTAGTTGTTGCGGGTTTAGCGAAAGTGTCCCGTCAGCCTCTAGCTGGAGCTTCTTCGCGGTTGCCGGCATGGGCAAACATACCCTTCTCATAGGCTGTGATGTAGCCAGTGAATGCCGACGCCGCTACTGTCAGCGGTGATGCAAGGTATAGCTTGCCGGGACCTGATCGCCCCTTGTAGTTGCGGTTTATTGCGCTTACTGAAACTTGCTCGGTGTCCTCGGAGACCCCGGGACCACAGCCGATGCAGGCACCGCAGCCGGGCTTAATCAAGGTAATTCCAGCTTGTTCGAAGGTTTCGATGAAACCCTGTTCGGTGGCGTATTTCTCCACCGCCATGGAGCCGTACTGGATCAAGAAGGCCACCCCATCAGCAACTCGCAACCCGGAGTCGACAGCTTCCTTTACGACACGATGATAAAACTCAAGATCATTAATCTTGCCGGCCGTGCAGCTGCCACCATAGGCGATGTCGATAGCTACCTGGCCGATTTCGGATACCAATGCGCCATTTGTGGGGTCGGAGGGTACGCCATGGTCAGGATCGCCCGGATGAGCCACCATTGGCACCATCGTAGAAAGATCAATGATATGAACGCCGCCATCGTAGTTAGCCTCTGTATCGGGTTTCACAGCTCGCTGCCTCATGGTGTCGAGGTCAGTCCCTGGCCGATAGTGAGCAATCCATTCAAAGGTTGCCTCGTCTGCTTCGACGATTGCACCACGCGCCGAACACTCGGTCGCCATGTTGGTGAGTGTGGCGCGCTCGTCCATTGATAGATTGGAGACACCGTTGCCAGTGAACTCCATAACCCGGTTCAACGTCATTTGTGGTTTGGCGAAGTGGAAAAGGATATGAAGCATTACATCCTTTGCCGTGACGTTGTCAGGGAGCGTGCCCACGAGTTCGAAGCGAATTGCTTCAGGAACTTCGACGAAGGTAAACCCTGAATACACCAAATTAGCGTACTCGGTCGTCCCAACGCCCCACGACAAAGCGTTGTTGCAGCCACCCATGCAGGTATGGCTATCGGTTGCCTGGATGAAATCGCCAGGGCTAACCATCTGCTCACGTGCTACTTCGTGACAAATCCCTGGCGATTTCCCATCTTTTGTTAAGTAGTCACTGACGTTCGTGTGTTGCTGAAATTCACGCTGGAGTTTGCGCATGGTCTCGACCTGAGGCATGAACGGCCCCAATTTGGCAACTTCCTCCGCGTAGACAAGGTGATCCTCGAAGGCTGCAAAGCGGTCGGAGTGGCACAATTTGTAGTCCTTGCCATAGGCTTCTTCAAGAAAATAATGTACCTGTGCAGAGGTGAATTCGTGCGAGTAGCCACCATCGACTTCGACGAGAAGGGCCTCTCCAGGTTGTACCGAATACCTTGTGGCCTCCGAAAGGTTTTCTGTCCCTCCACTTTGAAAGGAATCGCTAGGACTGTCCTCCAATAGATGATCTGCGAGTATCTTTTCGGTCATATTCATTGGGCGGGCATGGGTTGAGGGAGAAGGAACCTTAACCAAACCCTCAGCAAAAGCCTTAGCGAAAGGGAATAAACCGCCGTGGTGGACAACCATTCGCGTGATCGGGTCGTACCCTGCACAGAACTCCTCTAAGTCGACTTCTTCCCCATTTTGTAGGCGCTGCAGCAGGACATAGTCACCCATTAGCACACCTTGATGGATGTTGTTACGGGCGTGGATCGGTGCAAACGATCCAGCGATTGCAATGCGAATTCCGGCGTGCTTTTCAGCGTGGACTGCTGCTTCTCTTGAGCTACCGACACCTTTGCGATGCCCTGAGACGATAATCTCAAAGTTTCCGTTACGTAGAGCGTCCCTTTCAAAGACACGCTCGCCGTCTACGATATGGCCGGCGTAGGCTTCGCGTGCAACAACTTCAGGCTTGTGGTTGAAGCACGCCCAGGCCGGTATCATCACGTCAGTGTTGATGTCATCGAGCAGGTCGTCGACTGCAATAGCACCCATTGCCAGGTCGAGATCGCCCCTCAGTTGCTGACGTATAAGCTCGGGGTCCTTGGTTAAAAACAGGACACGCTTTCCCGGAGTTAAATTGACGGTATTTGGCAGAGTCACAGGCGGCTTGGAATCTCGGAACCAGAGAGAGGAATGCAGCATAATAAACTCCAATTTTAGCACTGCCGTACTAACCTATCCTTGTTGAGGAAGCCTCCAGGGGAAGCTAATTCTTTAGAGTACCGTGCTGGCGATTCAAGGAAGATCGTCTTGTCAGAGTCCAAACCTAATTTGTTGTCACTTGCCGATATCGAGGCGACACGCCGCCCGTTTGTTGAGGCTCGACCACTGCCCGGGCCACCGTACCGTGACCCGCGGATCTTCTCGGCAGAAATCGAGACTCTTTTCTTGAAAATGTGGTTATGCGTTGGCCATCAGAGTGGCCTTAGTTCCCCGGGTGACTACCTAATGCGGGAGGTCGGGGACGAATCAGTCATTGTCATGCGTGGTGATGACGGGACAATCCGTGCCTTCCACAACGTTTGTCGTCACCGCGGTACGCGGTTGCTCGATGACGCTGTGGGCACCGTCCCCGCCTGTATTAGCTGCCCTTATCACAGTTGGGCGTATGGGCTCGATGGCAAACTGCTTACGGCACCGTTGATGGATGAAGTCGAGGGATTCGATAAGACTGATTACGCCCTCTGTCCTGTGCGTTGTGAAACTTGGAACGGGTTCGTTTTTATTAGTTTTGACCCTGATGCGGTGGCTCTCGTCGAGTGCTTTGCTGGCCTTCCCGATTTCTCACGCTTCGGAATGGAGCGCCTGGAACTCGGTGCCAGACACGAATACGAGATTGCCGCCAACTGGAAGTTGGTGTGTGAAAATTATGGTGAGTGTTACCACTGCCCGACAAACCATCCTCAGCTCAACCCCGTGTCCCACTTCCGCAGTGGTGGTGATAGCTTCGAAGGGGACTATTTTTGCGGTGGTCCGATGCGGCTCAATGACGGCTGCGTGACGATGACGGTGACCGGTCAGACGACCCGTGACCCGATTGAGGGGCTCGGCCCCGATGACCTGCGCCTCGTTCACTACTTCAATATTTATCCCGCATTTCTGCTGAGTTTGCACCCAGACTATGTACTCACCCATACGATCTGGCCAGGTGCTGCGGACCGTAGCGTCATTCGATGTGAATGGCTGTTTGCTCCTGAGGCGATAGACCGTTCCGATTTCGACCCGTCTGACGCAGTAGATTTTTGGCACGTAACCAACGAGCAGGATTGGGCCATCTGCGAACGTGCCCAAAAAGGTGTTCAGTCGCGCAGCTATCGTCCAGGCCGGTACCAGAGTCTCGAGAAGACGATCTATTTTTTCGACAACTGGTATCTGCGCTTTATGGAAACGGTATTGTCCGGTAATTGCAACGGCGACAACGGATGACGAAGCGTTATGACGCTGTTGTAATCGGGGCTGGACATAACGGGCTGGTCTGTGCCGCCTATCTGGCAAAAGCAGGCAAATCGGTGCTTATTCTCGAGCGGCGCCACCTGATCGGTGGCGCGACGGTTACCGAAGAGATATTCCCTGGTTTTAAGTTCTCAGTATGCTCGTACGTTGTCAGCCTTATGCGGCCACGCATCATCAGCGAACTTGACCTGCCGCGCTTCGGATTCGAACTGTTGCCGCTGGACGGCACACTGACCCCGACATCCGATGGCGACTACCTGATGCGCTGGCATGACGCCGAGGAAACGCGCCGTGAGCTAATGCGATTCTCGACCACCGACGCTGATGCCTATGAGCAGTTCGGAAAGCTGATGTATCACCTTGCAATGGCGGTGCGGCCTATGTTGTCGACGATTCCACCCGATCCGACGTCGGTGGGGCCCACTAACATTGCTGCCTTGGCCAAAGTTGGCAAGGCCTTCGGACGTAATGCTGAACACCTCTACGATCTCGCCAAGCTGATGACGATGAGCTCAGCGGATTTTGTTGAAGAATGGTTCGAGAGTGAACCGCTGCGGGGCTCGCTCGCGGCGAGCGGCATTATCGGCACGTTCCTCGGGCCACGCTCCCCGGGCTCAGCGTACGTCATGCTCCACCATTACATGGGTGAGATCGATGGCCAGTTCCGCGCCTGGGGGTTGCCGCGTGGTGGCATGGGTGCCATCGCAGAGTCGATTGCCGGCTCGGCACGCAGTTTTGGGGCCGAGATTCGCACCGACGCACCGATTGCGCGCATCCTGGTCAAGGATGGGGCGGCAAAAGGCGTCGTGCTTGAGGACGGAGAGGAGGTGTGGGCCGATACGGTGGTTTCGAGCCTCGATCCAAAACGTACGTTTCTACAGCTAGTCGGAGCCGAGCATCTGGAAGAAGAGTTTGTTTCGGCGATTGAGCGCTACAAGATCCGCGGCTCCTCGGGGAAGGTCAACCTGGCGCTCGATGCCTTGCCACGGCCTACATGTCTCGAAGGCATCGAACAGAAGACAGGGTTCCCCCCCGAGTCGTATCTTCGGGGCGCGATCTCGATCAGTCCGAGCATTGATTATCTTGAGCGTGCCTACCAGGATGCCAAATACGGACAATTCTCGCGCCAACCCTACATGGACATCGTGATTCCCACCCTCTCCGATCCGTCTATGGCGCCGCCTGGCAAGCACGTGATGTCAATCTTCGTCCAGTATGCGCCATACGAGCTCGCTCTGGGTACTTGGGAGGAGCAGCGGGAGGCGTTCGGCGATACGGTGATCAATACCCTTGCCGACTACATTCCGAATCTTAAAGACATCATCCTCCACCGCCAGGTACTTACGCCGTGGGATCTGGAACAGAAGATTGGCCTAACCCAGGGAAACATCTTCCACGGTGAATTGTCGCTTGAGCAGCTGTTTTTTTTGCGCCCCGTGGCAGGGTGGGCTGACTACCGGACGCCCCTCAAGAACATGTATCAGTGTGGATCTGGGACCCATCCAGGCGGTGGGGTAATGGGAGCGCCAGGCCGCTTAGCGGCCCAAAAGATCCTGGCAAAAGGGTCTTAAATGCGAGTGCGACTATTCGGCAGAGACGTTCGATGAGTGGCTGCTACGACGTGGCTGTTGTTGGTGGTGGGCACAACGGATTGGTAGTCGCGGCCTACTTAGCGCGGGCTGGCCAATCTGTCGTTGTGCTTGAACGGGGATCGACTGTGGGCGGCACGGCGAGCACTATTGAGCCGGCTCCGGGCTACCTGGCCTCAGCGTGTTTTCAGAGTGCCGAGACGTTCAGCCCGATGGTTTCGGGGGAACTACAACTGCCGGATCATGGCCTTGAGCTTTCGGGGCCACGGGGGATGTCAGTAGCGGCTGCGGATGGGCAATGGCTTCTGTTCGATGGTAGCGGTTGTCTGGCCGGTAACGGCAACCACCCGGTCTCAGTAGCGGATCGTGTTGCCCTCGCCGATCTTGAACACTTGCTCGGCCGTATCGTTCGGGCGCTGGCCCCGTTGTATCGGGCAGCTCTCCCCGAACTCCAAGCTCTTGGGGCTGCTGACACCTTCGATCTGCTGCGTATCGGATGGCGTCTTCGGCGATTGGGACGTCGCGACATGCGAGAAGCCATACGCTTTTTGCCGATGTCGATGCGAGACGTGGTCGAGGAGCGTTTTGAAAGTCACATTCTTGGCGCGGCAATAGCAGGACTGGGCCTTCAGGGGGGATGTAATGGCCCCTATGCTCCAGGGACCGCGTTTGTTGCTCTTCACCACCAGATTCAAAATCCACGGCCATTGTTTTCTGGCCCCGTTTTTGTCAAAGGCGGATTGGGTTGTCTCAGTGACGCGTTGTCGGCGGCGGCACAGTCCGCTGGCGCAGAGGTGCGCGCCGAGGCTGAAGTTGAACGGATTGAAGTTGCCACCGGACGGTTGCAGGGGGTGACGCTTTGCAACGGCGACCACGTCGAAGCCTCCATTGTGGTCTCGGACGTAGATCCACAGAGGACGCTATTGACACTGGTTGATCCAGGGCAACTCGACCCGGAGTTCACGACGGCCGTGTCCAACATCCGGGCACGTGGTGGGGTCGGTGTCGTGAGCTTCGCCCTCGACGGAATACCGGACCCACCTGAGGGATCTGCGGAGGTTTCACTCAGCGGTCGAGTTCAGATCGGAGCCTCGGTTGTTGAGCAGGAGCGTGCCTTTGACGCTATGCAATGCGGTGGGCTCGCCGACAGGCCGTTTATGCAGCTAACCTTTCCCACGTTGGCTAATTCTGACTCGACCCCTGATGGCAAGCACGTGGCGACGGCCTGGGTTTTGGGAGTTCCCGATAATTTTGATTCTCTGGAGGAATCGGTTGCAAGTGGAATCGAGACGGTTCTTCCGGGATTCACGTCTCGGGTGGTTGGCTGTGCCGTGGCAACGCCTAGTGACATCGAGGAGCGTTATGGGGCAACAAACGGCTGCTTGTTCGGTGTCGATGTTAGCCTTGACCAGGCGCTGTTCTTGCGGCCATTGCCGGGTTGGTATCGATACAACACACCGCTTCGTGGCCTGTATCTCTGTGGTTCGAGTACCCACGCGGGTGGTGGTATTACTGGACTCCCGGGACGCAACGCGGCAAGACGGATCATCGAGGATCTGAAAGCAGGGAAGGTGGGCTGATGGCCGTCGGGACCCCGTTTCATCCTCGCACCTCGGTCCTTAACAAGAGTCTGAACTGGCGCCATTGGTCGGGATACTTTAGCGCTGGATGCTACGACGACTTCGTGCAACCCGAATACGCCGCGATTCGCAATAAGGCGGCACTGATCGACGTATCACCACTTTACAAATACTGGGTCGAAGGGACTGGCGCGACCGATCTGATTCAGCGGGTTTTCACACGCGACATCACCAAATGCTCGCCGATGCAGGCGATTTACACTCCGTGGTGCGACTCTGATGGAAAGGTGATGCAGGAGGGCACAGTCTTCCGGCTCGATACCGATGTTTATCAGGTCAACGCTGCCGAGCCGGCTATGCGCTGGCTGCAACTGAACAGTGAGGGGCTCGCCGTGACGATCTCCGATCGTTCGGCGACGGTCGCTGCCCTGGCTCTGCAAGGTCCCACCTCACGTAAGATCCTGAACGAGTGTTTCAAAGGTGATGCTAGCGGCCTCCGATTCTTCCATCTCGCCGAGGGAACGATCGGTGGCATGCCCGTCACGATCTCTCGCACGGGATACACCGGCGACCTTGGCTATGAAATATGGATTTCCGCGGATTGTGCGATCACCGTCTGGGACACACTGCTCGACGTCGGTCGGCGCCTGGGGATCACTCCGTGCGGCATTTTGGCGATGGATGTGGCTCGCGTCGAGGCTGGGTTTATCCTTATCGATGTTGACTACATAAGCGCTGAGCGGGCCCTCATACCGGAGCACAGAGCATCGCCCTATGAACTCGGTCTCGGTTGGGCGGTGGATTTCGACAAGGAGGGTTTCGTTGGCCGCGAAGCTCTCCTGGCTGAGAGCGAGCGCGGTAGCGTCCGTAGTGTTGTCGGTATCTGCATCGACTGGGAGCCGCTCGACGAGATCCACGCTGGTGACAATCTCATGCCTGATCTTCCGCAGCTTGCCTGCCGGGAGCCGGTCCCGGTGTATGCAGGTAAGGACCAGGTCGGCCGGGTCACCACCCGGTGTTGGTCAACGTTGTTGAAGAAGTACATCGGGATCGCCACGGTCCAGGCGCGCTATGCGAGCTACGGTACCGCTGTCGAGATGGAGCTAACCGTCAATTTCCGACGCGAGCGCGTGCCAGCGGAGATGGTTCAGCTGCCCCATTTTCGTCCAGAGCGGATGAGAGCGTAGATGCCGGCCTTGACGCTGCCGATGTATGACGGACGGAGCTCTTTTTGGAAGTCAGGAGAGCCCGAGGCGGCTACAATTCCCCCGTGAACAAGATCCGCAATTTTTGTGTCATCGCCCATATCGACCACGGCAAGTCAACGCTCGCCGATCGCCTCATCCAGCTCTGTGGAGGCGTCTCCGACCGGGAGTTCCAAGACCAGCTGCTGGACACGATGGACCTGGAACGCGAGCGAGGCATCACGATCAAGAGCAACACAATTACGCTTGCTTACGAAGCCGAGGACGGTGAGACGTACACGTTCAACCTAATCGACACACCGGGGCACGTTGACTTCGCTCACGAAGTTCGCCGTTCATTGATGTCGTGCGAGGGTGCGCTGCTGTTGGTGGATGCCACACAGGGCGTTGAGGCACAGACGTTGGCTAACGTCTATCTGGCCCTCGAACAGGAGCTTGAGATCCTACCGGTGATCAACAAGATTGACATGGAGGCCGCCGATGTCGATCGGGTTCTTGAGGAAATCGACGAGGAACTAGGTCTCGATCCGTTCGAGGCTATCCCGGTGTCCGCGAAGGTGGGTGACGGCATCGAAGAGTTGCTCGAAGCCATCGTCGAGAAATTACCGGCACCCAAAGTCGACCTCGAAGCGCCGCTGAAGGCGCTGATATTCGATGCTGAATACAATGCTTACCGGGGTGTGGTGTTGTTCGTTCGGGTAGTAGATGGGTTGATTTCTCCAGGACAGACCATCCGTCTGATGCATAACGGTGCGGAGTATGAGGTCGAAGAAGTCGGCCTTCTTCAGCTTCAGCGGGTGCAGCAGAAGCAACTCGGATCGGGGTCCGTTGGCTACGTGATTGCTGGCATAAGAGCGATCGACGATATCGACATTGGTGACACCATTACCGACGCGACTAATCCTACAACCGAACCCTTTGCGGGCTACGTTGAAGCCAAGCCGGTGGTCTTTTCTTCGGTTTTCCCAGTCTCAAATGATGATTATGAGGATCTTGCTCGTGCACTTGACAAGCTAAAGCTCAATGACGCAGCGCTGACCTTCCAGAAGGACTCATCCAGCGCCCTGGGGTTCGGTTTCCGCTGTGGGTTTCTCGGAATGTTGCACCTCGACGTTGTGCAAGAGCGCCTGAGCCGGGAGTTTGATCTTTCCTTGCTACTGACAGCACCGTCGGTCGAGTTTCGAGTGACCACTGCCGACCGACAGACTCATATCATCGAAAACCCCGCCGAGTATCCCGATCCGGCTATGATCGAGCTTGCCGAGGAGCCTTACATCAAGGGATCGATCCTGATGCCAGATCGTTACGTTGGCACAGTAATGGAATTGCTACGTGAGAAACGAGGTGCCGATATCAAGTTTAACTACCTTGCAGCTGGTCGCATTGATATGACCGCTGACCTGCCTCTCGCTGAGGTCCTATTCGATTTCTATGATCGACTGAAGACGATCACTCAAGGATACGGATCGTTTGACTACGAGCTTCTGGATTACCGACCGACCGATCTGGCAAAAGTCGACATCATGGTCAACGGCGAGAAGGTTGATGCGCTCGCCATGCTGGTACATCACGATAAAGCTCGTGCACGTGCTTTGCACGCTTGCAAGCAACTTGAACGCACTATCCCTAAGCAGAACTTCAAGATCGCGATCCAGGGTGCGATTGGCCGCGATATCATCGCGCGCCGCACCATAAATGCTCACCGTAAGGACGTCACCGCGAAGTGCTACGGTGGGGATGTCACGCGTAAGCGCAAGTTGCTTGAAAAACAGAAGGAAGGCAAGAAGCGGGCTCGTGCTTTCGGTAACGTCGAGGTCCCTCAGGAGGCCTTTCTGGCGGTGTTGCGGGCCGACCCGGACGAGTCTTAAAACTTAATGAGTGAACCGTCGGGCCATCCCACTAAACGCCTGACGAACTTCCCGCAGACTACCTCCAGTACGATTCTGCCCTCCCATACACCTGGGCTTTATGTCCACGTTCCCTTCTGCAGCCGAGTTTGCCCGTATTGTGACTTCGCGGTGCAGACCGGTGGGCCGAAGAAGCAATTCGCATACGTGGATTCGCTAGTGCAGGAGATCCGTAGTTGGGGTGCGCAGGTTCGGGGTCAGGGTCATGCTCTTGGCGCGTTGGCGCTTGAGACAGGCCAGAGCGCGCCAGCTTGGTTGTGCGTGGAACCGTTCGACAGCGTCTACCTTGGTGGTGGCACGCCATCGTCGTTAACCCTGGATGCCCTGGAGACTGTGTTTGCTGCACTTTCCAAAGCGTTTCGGTTTGCTGGCGATCGCACAGTTACTCTGGAGGCCAACCCGGAGGACGTAACCAAGGCAAACCTTGCCGCTTGGCGCGACCTTGGAATCAACCGACTCAGTCTAGGTGTTCAGTCCTTCGATGACGACGCCCTCTGTTTTTTGGGGCGAAAGCACACCTCGGGGGATGCGATCTCTGCGGTGAGAGCAGCGCTCGCCGCCGCTTTCGACGTGGTCTCGCTAGACTTGATTTACAGTGTTCCAGGGCAGTCTGCGGACAGCTGGCTGTCAACGCTTGAGCAGGCGGTTGGCCTGGAGCCGCACCATATCTCTTGCTACGAGCTCACGGTGCATGAGGCGACACCGTTTTTTAATGCACGGAAACATGGCCAGCTCGTCGAGGTTGATGACGACACCAAAGCCGACCTCTTCTTCGCCACTCACCGATTTTTGGCTGAGGCCGGCTATTTTGCTTATGAGGTGTCGAACTTTGCGCGCGAGCCGGCAAGTCGGTCTCGCCACAACCAGAAGTATTGGGACCACAGCCCTTATCTGGGCCTTGGTCCATCCGCCCATTCTTTCGACGGACAGAGCGTGAGATGGTGGAACGAACGCCGTCTCGACGATTGGGCCGATGTGCTGGATGAGGGGCGCTTACCGATTGCGGACGCAGAATCGCTAACCCGTGAGCAGCTCGCTCTTGAGGAGGTTGCCCTGAAGCTTCGGACGACGGCGGGGCTTGACTTCGAAGGCATCGAACGGCGGTTTGGTGTCGAACTCGCGAGTCTCAACATCGAGGCTATAAAGCACCTGCGGAAATCCGGCCTGGTTGAGGCCGATGCTGTGGCCGAACGGCTCGTACCAACGTTGGAAGGTCTCGCGGTCGCCGATACCCTGGCAGCTTCCCTGGAAATCACTTCAGGTTGATCACGCGTGTGCAGGAGGGCTGAGCCGTGTTATACAGCGCGGGGGTCGAGGCGTTCTTCGAGGATTCCTTGCCGCAGCGTGTTTGCCCAGATTATGCGGGGACGCCAATCGCCGTTATTGCGGTTCCCTGATCCAACGGACCGAATCTGGCGGGGCATCGTCACAGGCAATGCGCTCGGTCATTCCGCTGGCAATACTGGCACAAGCGATTCGGGCGCCGGCGGAGAGTGCTTGCTCACGGGTGGCTCCTGCTGCCGTCCCACAGTTCGTGCGGCCCTTGTAGGTGATGCAGATCTCGGCTTCGTAAGGATGGATGCCGACCGAGCTATAAATGATGATTGCCAGCATTGCCGCGACGAACACCACAACGAGCATGACTAATCCGGCGCGTGACTTGTTCATGTTGATCCTCCACGTTCGAGTCGACGTTAGCCTTGGCAGTTCAAGAGTTCTCTTCGCACCACTCGCGAGCGTTCTGAAACATTTGCAGCCAGGGGGAAGCTTCCAACTTCCAGTCGCCTGGCATCCAGCCCCACTGCCAAGGCAGAAAAGTGCGCTCGGGGTGGGGCATCAGGGCTAGGTGTCGACCGTCAGGCGAGCATAGTGCGGCGATGCCATTAGCGGATCCGTTCGGATTGAAGGGGTAGCGGTTAGTGACCTGGTTGTCGTCGTCGACGAACCGAATTGGGGCCAAACGATTGGCTTCGACGCGCTCAAGAATTTCGAGGTCGGGGAAAAAAGCGCGTCCCTCACCATGTTGGAGCCAAATGCCAAGTGTCGAGCCTTCCATGCCTCGCAGCATGATCGCTGGGCTTTCGTCGATGCGAACACTAACGAAGCGCGATTCGAAACGACCTGAGGCGTTACGGATAAAGCGTGGTTGGATCTCATCGGCAATACCTGCCCACGGTACCCATCCGAGCAAGGCATGGAGCTGGCAGCCGTTGCAGACTCCGAGGCTAAATGTGTCGATACGCTCATAGAATGACTGAAATTGCTCATAGACACGCGTGTGGAAGCGAATTACGCCGGCCCAACCTTTGGCTGAATCCAGCACGTCGGCATAGCTGAAGCCACCAACGAATACGACACCTTTAAACCTCTCCAGCGTGACCCTCGCTTGGAGCAGGTCGGACATCGTCACGTCCCAGGGCTCGAAACCAGCCGCGTAGAAGGCCGAGGCCATCTCTCGGTCGCCATTGCTACCTTCCTCGCGGACGATGGCCACCGGGATCTTATCCTCTGCCGCAAGGATCGCGGGCGCAGTGGGTTTGGCAGTGTACGTCAACTGGAACGGTGGGGCGCTTCGAGATCTTAGGCCACTTTGTTCCTGGCTGACGTGCTCAGGATTGGCCTGTAAGCGATCGATCTCGAAGCTGGTAGATTCCCAGACGTCACGCAAGTCTCGCATGTCAGCGTTGAGGACTTCATTAGCGCCTTGGTGTATGTGGACTTTCGGCTCGACAAGTGAGCTGCCGATCACTACACATGGTATTTCGGCTTTGTGGAATGCGACCTTAACTTCCTCTGCGGCAGCTTCTGCGACCTCGATCACCAGCCCGAGCTCCTCACAGAAGAGAAAGGCAATAGGGTCGATGTCGGCTGGAAGCGAAACCTCAATACCGCTATTGCCCGCGAACGCCATCTCAAGAAGAGTTGTCACTAAGCCGCCGTCACTGCGGTCATGTCCGGCGCTGATCAGTCCGTCGGCAATAAAGTGCTGCACGATATCGAACGCGCGGGCCAGTGTTCCAGCGTCCTCGAGGTTTGGGCATTGCGTGCCTAGTTGATCAAAAACTTGTGCCAGCGCCGAGCCGCCGAGCCTTGTGTTTCCATTTCCTAGATCGATGTAAAGAAGCTGGCCGTTGCCAGGAAGCTTTAGGTCGGGGGTCACTGTTTTAGTGATATCGGGGCAGGGCACGTATGCTGAGATCACCAAGGCACCAGGGGCTTTCACCAACTCATCTTCGCCGTCGTTCGGCCCATTCGCGATCGCTGCCATCGACAAGCTATCTTTACCCCCGTCTATGGCGATGCCCAGATCTAGCAATACCTCGCTCAAGGCAACTGCCGCATCGTATAGCCTAGCTCCCTCTCCAGGGAGCTTGGCCGCCCACATCCAGTTACCCGAGCATTTCACCTCACTGAGATTGCTAGTGAGCGCCCAAACCAGGTTCGTAAGCGCCTCGCCGACGCACATCCGCGCCATAGCAGCTGGATCGAGCAGGCCCTTGATCGGTTGCTCACCAATGGCTGTGGCGGCTCCGCTGATGCCGAAGTGACTTTGTGCGATCACTGCAACGTCTGCGACTGTTAGTTGCAGTGGGCCGACACACTGCTGTTGTGCTACCAGACCTGTGACCGCGCGGTCGACCTTTGTAGTTAGGAAGCGCTTTGAACCGACCGACAACAAGCGTAAAACTCGATCGAGCGCATTCGCCACCGAAAGGTCTACGGGGAACTCTAAGGGCGCTGATGGGGTTGGAATCCGGTCTAGTTCGAACGTCTTCTGCGGCATGTTGCCGAGCACCGCCTGCAATTCCAAGTTCACCGGCTTCGAGTCATCGTGTTCATCCCACAAAACAATCTGGCCATCTCCGGTAACTTTGCCGACGAAGCCCACGGGGGCCATTTCGCGGGCACAGAGATCTCGAAAGAGCCCCTCGTGTTCAGGGCGAAGCAATAGAGCATCCTGCTCTTGGGACTCAGCTCCCCAAATCTCAAGTACCGAAAGTGTCGCGTCGCCCACGGGGAAATCGCGCACGTTGATCTGTGCACCTTGGGGTTCAACGATTTCCTTCAACACGTTGCAGTTTCCGCCGGCACCCTGATCATGAATTGATACGATGGGGTTGGCGTCCCCCAGTTCCACACAGGCACGCAATACTCGATTGACTTTCTGCTCCATTTCAGCGTCGCCGCGTTGTACGGCGTTGAAGTCGAGTTCGGCAACGTTTTCACCTTGAACCATGCTCGACGCGGCCCCTCCGCCCATTCCGATCCTATAGGCCGGCCCACCAATCTTGACGACCCACATTCCTTTTGTGGGCATATCCTTCTCAGTGTGCCGGGCGTCGATCTGCCCGATACCGCCTGAAAACATGATTGGTTTGATCCACTCACGTCGCTCACCGCTCGGTAGGCGCATACCGAACGAGCGCGTATAACCTTGGATTACCGGTTCGCCGAACTTGTTGCCATAGTCAGAAGCACCGTTGGATGCTTCAATTTCAATTTCCAGAGGAGCAGCCAAATTGTCGGGGTAGTCGAAGCTGCTGTTTTCCCATGGGAGGGGATAGCCTGGGATCTGCAGATTCCCGACACAGTAGGCAGCTGTTCCCGCAACAACGAGTGACCCGCGTCCGGTGGCGTGTACATCGCGGATCCGCCCTCCAGTTCCCGTTTCAGCCCCAGGAAAAGGAGCGACCCCAGAAGGAAAGTTATGCGTTTCGGCAGTGAAGATAATGTCGTAGTCGAGTTCGTTGAGAAAGAAGGGGCTTGGCGCGCCAGGTTGTTGGGGCACAACCGTCTCTATCCGACAACCTCGGATAGCACTTGAGTTGTCATGGAAGGCGATGACGCTGTTATTTGGGTTCGCGTCAAGCGGCGCCCGAATCAATGCCATTAGGTGGTTGGGCATTTCTTCACCGTCGATCAGGAGCCGGCCTTTGAAAAACCAGTGTCGTGAGTGCTCGCTGTTGGACTGGGCGACGTCGAAGCATTCGACATTGGTGGGGTTCCGCTTGACGTGATCACAGAAAAGTGTCGTGTAGTAATCGAGGTCCCAATCGTCAAAGGCGAGGCCCATCTCCGCATCGATGCGCTCAAGCGCAGCGCGACCTTCCTCAAGTACCGGGACTTCAAGCACGGACTCCGGCGCGATTCCGGTCGCAAAACTGGCGAGTGGTTCTGGGTAGGGACATTCGGTCATACGGTCATGCACAAGTGACAGGAACTCGGAGAGCTGGCGCTCGTCAAGTGGCGTGTCACTGTGTACAAGATAGCGTCGTGAGCGCTCGATCCGTTCGATTTTTTCGAGTCCACAAGCCTTGCAAACCGAGACGGCGTTGGTCGACCAGGCTGTTGAGAAATTAAGGCGTGGGCCAACTTCAACTAGTGCCCGCCTATCATTCACTTCAAGGAAACTCTTGGGGCTGAACTGATTTGGCTGGAAAGTCTCGCTTAGCAGCCAGCTAAGCACACTAATTTCCTTCGTAGTGAGATTGTCGGCAGACTTGATGTTGAAGCAGAATTCGGAGTCGATGGCCTGAATGTTAGCCGAAACTTTTTCGCGGGCTTGTCGCAGAAGGGTGTTGGCTGCGGCTGCAGAAGCACCGGGAGTGCGGAAAAAGTGAATCAACCCCATGAACGATTTCGGTGCGTTGACGCCAGGAAACCAGAGTTTTGATATTTGGCAAGGATGAACGACCCGACGTCCGGAAGATACCGCATCTGAAGGTCGCGGGCTGACCGTTTTAGCCTAATTTCGAGGAACGGGTCTCGATGTGGTCTCACGATTTTCCGATCATCGGCCGATTGCTTCAGTCAAAGTGGAAGTATTTGCCGATGTTTCCAGTGTACAGTGGCTAATGTGACCCTGTGCCGTTTTGCAGCTGTTGACATCGTTTCTAGGGCACGGAAAATCTCGGAGGAACTGGGTTTCTCAGGAGGTAATTGTAGTTGCCTTGAGTCGGAATCCCTGAACATGCTGAGGTGAGTCGATGATGTTAAAAACTGTGGCAGCGTTATTCTTTCTGATTATTTCCGGCGGGTCTGGAGCGGGTGAGGCTGCAGGCCTCAATGCCGAAGAAGTCCTTCCGGGTGAGAATCCCTCCACTCCAGAAGAACAGCAGGAAGATCCAACTACTGCGGTGCCTGGGCGTTTGGAGCCCTTGCATTTCTCGAACCTGAAGTGGCGCAGTATTGGCCCGGCGGTCAGAAGCGGTCGTATTTCGGACATTGCCGTAGTCGAGAGTGATCCTGACATCATCTACGTCGGTACAGCTGGAGGTGGCGCTTTTAAATCCGTGGACGGTGGGATCACCTGGGATCCGGTGTTTGAGAAGGAAGGAAGCTCTGCAATTGGCGGCATTGCCGTGGCGCAGTCAAATCCAAACGTTGTGTGGATTGCCACCGGAGAGTCAAGCGGACGAAACTTGGTTAGCACATCCTGGGGTGACGGTGTCTACAAATCGGAAGATGCCGGCAAGAGCTGGACTCACATGGGGTTGCGTGCTTGCCAACAGATGGGGCGTGTCGCCATTCACGCGAATGACCCACAAACTGTATTTGTCAGTTGCATTGGATCGTTGTGGGACACGGCTGAAGACAATGAGAGCCGAGGCCTTTACCGAACCATAGACGGCGGTGGCACATGGCAAAAAGTGCTCTCAGCCGGTTCGCGGGCAGGGGTCGTCGAGGTGGTGATCAACCCGGACGATCCAGATTTTCTCTACGCCGGTGCGTGGCAGCGTGAGCGCCGTGATTGGAGTTGGTTGCCTGTAGGTCCCGAAAGCGGCGTGTTTCGCTCGATTGACGGTGGTGGGACATGGGACCGGCTTAGCAACGGACTTCCCTCTGGAGATACTGGGCGTGTTGGTCTGTCGATATGCCGAAGCCAGTCTGACACCATCTATGCCGTTACCGAGGGGGATGGCGGCGGCATTTATCGCACCAATGATCGAGGAGCGAGCTGGGAGCTTCTCAATACGGAGGTCGGATCCTCTCAGTGGTATGGGCAGGTGCGTTGCGATCCTAACGATCCTGACAGGGTCTATGTCCTTTCCACCCAGTTTTACGTCTCCGAAGATGGTGGCGAGACCTTCCGTACCGACCTGTTGGGCAATAGCGTTCATGTCGATCATCACGCACTGTGGATCGATCCCGCCGACTCAGATCATCTCGTGCTCGGCAACGATGGGGGCGTATATTTCTCGAACGATGGTGGAATGCATTGGCGCCACGTCGGGAATTTGCCAATCATGCAGTTTTTTGAAATCGGTGTCGACATGCAGGAGCCCTTCTATCATGTCTACGGGGGCACCCAGGACGACATGTCATGGGGTGGCCCGAGTGAGACGCGTCATAATGACGGCATCGTCAACGACGATTGGTATATGACAGTGGGCGGGGACGGGTTTTACGCTCGTGTCGATCCCAGTGATCCCACCATCGTCTACTCCGAATCACAGAATGGTGGAATAGTGCGCTTTGATACCCGAACGGGGGAACGTAAGCGAATCAAGCCCATGGATCCTGAGGAAGGGGAAGGATATCGCTGGAACTGGAGTGCCCCTATTTTGATATCACAACACGATCCGACAACCGTGTTTTTCGCTGCTGAGGTGCTATTCCGTAGCCCGAACCGTGGCGATACCTGGGAGGTAATCAGCCCCGACTTGACGCGAAGACTCACTTACGAGAACCAGATGAACGACTACGGGACCATCCGTGTTATTGCCGAATCCCCACATCGGAGTGGGGTCCTCGCGGTAGGTACTGACGATGGCTTAGTCCAGGTAACACAGGACGGCGGCGAGACATGGCAGACAACGGAATCTCTCCCGGGTGTACCAGATCTAGCCTTGGTGCGCCGCGTCATTTTGTCGGTGCACGATGGCGACACGATCTATGTTGCATCGTCGAACCACGAATACAACGATTTCAGTCCGTATCTCATGAAAAGCATCGATTTCGGCCGCAGCTGGATCTCGATCACTGGAAACCTTCCCAAGGATCAACATATCCGTGCATTGGCGGAGCACCCACGTAATCCGGATCTTCTGTTTATCGGTACCGAGCGCGGTGTCTGGGTCTCTATCGATGGCGGTGGTTACTGGGTACCGCTGAAGAACAATCTGCCCACCGTGCCCATACACGATATGGTCGTCCATCCACGCGAGAATGATTTGATAGTCGGGACCCATGGCCGCAGTATCTGGATCCTCGATGACATCAACATGCTCGAGGAACTGTCAGCTACGGTCGCCACTTCTGAAGTACGCCTGTTTAGAGTCTCGCCTGCACTGCAGTTCAATTCATTCAATCGTGGCCGGCAGTTCAACGGAGACAGCTATTATCGGGCGCCAAATCCACCAAGAGGGGCAATACTCGACTACTGGCTAGACCCTGCTGTGATGGTTGTTCCAGACAGTGAGCAGCCCCCTCCGATATCGCTTGAGATTTTCGATCTGGACGGTGCACGGGTTCGATCCCTGGATTTGCCTCAGGGCGCAGAGAGTCCAGGTAGTCACCGCGTCGTCTGGGACATGCGTTATGGACCATCCTATGTACCGCCGGAGGGTGAGGGCGGAACCGTCAGAGGGCCTTGGGTGCTGCCCGGAGAGTATGAAGCTCGCCTCACTGTTGGCGGGATGGTCAGCAGTCAACCAGTGGTTGTCGAACCTGACCCCTCAGTTTCCATCTCAAATGAAGATCGACTTTACTGGCACGACACCCAATTGGCAGTGAGTCAGCTCCTCGGGACCGCCCGTTCAGCGTTGGCGAATGCGAAGATGCTAGATACGCTGGTGAGCTCGGCAGAGCAAGCGGTGGGCGCTGATTTGGGCGAAGCTCAGGACGCGCGGAACGAGGTAAAAAGGATGCGCTCCGAGGTCGACGTCGTAACGGAAGATCTAGGGCAGATCGCGAGCCGACTTGCAAGCGCCTACTCAGGAATGCAGGCGTCGACGTCATTGCCAACGGACGATCAAATCAAGGCTGGCCAACTCGGTTACGAGCAGCTAACAGAGCGACTCAATACCCTGAACTGGTTGGTTGCCGAAGGGCTCTCGTTGCTCAACGAGAGGCTCGATGCCGAGGAGATTCCCTGGAGCATGGGACGCTCAGTCATTATGCAAGTTACCGCTTTGCCAAGACCGCCAACTAGGCGGTGAGGCCGAAATAATGCTCGCTTCCGGAGCCCACTAGACCATAAGAATCCAAGTCCTGCATATCCCATGACTTGGCTGGTGATGCCTACGTTCTAGCGTCGAGATTCGTCGCCTGTCAGAACGTTGCGATGGGGTTCAGAGGCGAACCGGTTCCGCCGCCCACAGGGATTGGCGCTGCTGTAAGAAGGAATTCCCACCGGTTCAGGCGAGCGGCCGTTTCACTCAAGGTCTCAAGGTCGGCATTGTCGAAAATCGGCATACCCATAGCAACCAGGGCCAGTTGGTGAACAGGATGGGTGGACCCCTCTACGCCGGACGGAAACACGTCGCTCGCGGCATCACTCCCTAACACCGCTACGTCACGTTCCTTGAGCCATCTCGCCACCGAAGCATGCAGCCCTGCTGATGTTCTCGACACTGCCCATGGTCCTTCGCTGCGTCGCCGGGCCCATCGCCCCGTTCGGATGAACACAGCGTCCCCACTCTCCACTTGAATACTGACCCTCTTCTCCCAGGCTTCGAGGTCTGTGGCATGGATCTGCGTACCCGGTTCGAGGTACTCGACGCCCTTGAGCCGAGGTATGTCGATAAGAATTCCCCTGGTGAAGATGCCTTGCTTGAAGCCAGCGATCCCTAACTTCTGGCAGCCTCCCTCCGTAACCGTGTCCTGAGGAAACCCGTTATACATTTCCCCCTCAGCGGACATATGGCAAAGAGCGTCCAGGTGTGTGTGCGCATAGCCGTGATACCGGACACTGTAACTGTCTAGAACGAATTGCCCAGGGTTGTTCATTCCTATTTCGAGCATCCGATGCTCAAACGGCGCAGGGTTGTCCACGGCCCGGGTTTTTAGGGGATCGTGAGCGAGTGATATCGATTCGCCGTCAAAAACTAAGGCTGCTGCCTCCTTGCGCTTCTGGGGTGTAATTAAGTTGAGCGTACCCAGTTGGTCTTCGTTGCCCCAGCGTCCCCAGTTGGATAACTCCGTCATCCACGTCTCAAGGGTCTCCCGGGTCACGCTATCAGGAGCTTGGGCGAAGGTTGGACTCGCGAGGATCGATGCAGCAAGAAATGCACATACAGCAGCCAAGTACAGAACAAGGCAAAGTCGAGAGGGATGCATGATGTTTCTCCTTAGGCGGGCTAGCCTTTCCATTCTGGCCAACATACAAACTCACGGCATGAGACCGAGGCAAGGGAACATTCCGCTTAAGCGCGTGGATGTCGTTGATGAACTGGTCCCGTATGTTTCTAGTGAAACACTTTTTCCTTAGGAAAATAGCGGCGGCCGTTGCTTATCGAAGCCTGTTGCTTCGAGTAGGCGCTGGGCGACACTGAGGACCTCCCCCTCCCGATAAAGATGACCCAGAAGCGTGACCCCCAAAGGTTCCCCGTTTGACCCCAGGCCTGTGGGCACTGCGACTACTGGATGACCGGTAAGGCTAGTAAGGGGGCTTGGACTTAGGTGTGGATGCCACCAGATGCCGTGGGGAGAAAGCACAACGTCTACCTCGCTTAAGGCTTGGTGCGTTTCCTCCATGAGTTTTTGTCGCATGCGGTTGGCCTGGAGGTATTGCACCGCTGGCACGAGATGATGGGTGCGGAGCTCTGTGCCGTGCCGGGGCCTGACGAGTTCAGTGTCTAGTCCATCCTGAAGAAACTCCGTGAACCCTGCTGCCCTCTCCACGTATTCAACGAAAAAATTGAGATTGCTCGCCGGGAGTTCCACTGGATGGAGTTCGCCCCATTGATCGTTGAGGAGTTCAATGATGTGGCTATGGTGGGCTCGGTACTCGGGGTCTTCTTCAGCTTCAACGACGTAAGCTAGATAGCCTAGGCGGAGATCTGTGGCATCCATCCCGGCGTCCCAATTTACCGGGATATTTGGCACCGAGAAGTCCAAGTCGTCGGGCCCGGCAATCGTATGTAACACAAGGGCCGCCCCCTCCGCCGACCGGCACATGGGACCAATTTTGTCGAGTGTTGTGCCGGCTGCCATCACACCGTGTCGACTGACCCGCCCGAAGGTGGGCCGCAGGCCTACGACACCGCATTGCTGGGATGGCCCAAGAATGGAACCTCCTGTGTCAGTGCCGATAGCAAACCCCACCAAACCTGCCGCCGTAGCGGCACCGGATCCCGCAGAGGATCCACTGGAGCCTACTTCCAGGTTCCATGGGCTATTGGTTCTGCCCCCGAACCAACGGTCGCCGAAAGCCAGTTCACCAGTTGTGAGCTTGGCTACGAGTACCGCTCCGGCCTCGTCAAGACGCTGGACTACAGTTGCATCTTCGTCGATTACCCGGTCCGCAAAAGGTGCGGCACCCCAGGTTGTCGGATAGCCACGTACGGCGATGATGTCCTTTACACCGTAGGGAATGCCATGGAGGGGTCCGTGGTAGAGGCCGGCCTCAATTTCTTCGTCCGCCTTTGATGCCTGTGTGCGAGCACGATCTTCGGTGAGGGTAACCACGCAGTTCAAGGTAGGCCCATGGCGCTTTAGTCGACTCAAATACAGATCTGTGAGCTCCGTGCTACTCACTTGGCGAGTTTCCAGCAGACGGGCCAGGTGGGTAAGGGGCCAGAATGCAATATCTTCCAGATTGGCTGGCCGCTCCACGGTCGGTTTGCTGATCTGGATCGGCCGAGGGGTGCGATCTACTTCAACCCCGGGGACTTGGGGATTGAAATGCAGAGGGAGAGGCACCTCGTTTCCTAGAGGTTCCTCTTGGAGTTCCCGGTATCGAGCCAGGTTCTCAGTTGTCTCCTCCACCATTGCCGCCGCCTTGTCCTCGGTCATTTCCAGGTTTGCTAATTGAGCCGCGTTCAAAATCATTTCCGAAGTAATTTCTGCCAATTCGGCTTCCTGAAGCTTCGTCCATAGAATCTCTGGGAAGGTAAGGGCCGGCGTGATTACGCCCGCTCCGGCGAGCTGGGCAAGGAAACGGCGACGGGGAACGGTGGACATTACGCGCTCCTTTCAGCGTTAAGGTCTATATGAGGTCGTTAGGCCATCACTACCTGCGGACAGTTCGACGACTACCCGCCAACTTCATTGCCAGAGCTTTTCCACCTCGTCTGTAAGGCCGGTCATCTCCCAGCGAATCAGTGCCACTGGTATCTGTCCTGCGGCGAAAAACTCGTCCATAAAATCGCGCATAACGAAATCTTTACCGAGTTGGTTCGCGCGGTCAGCTAAGAGCTTGTAGAACTGAGTGAATCCCGTTAGGTAAGCTAGTTCATATCCGGGTCCGTGCACGGCGTCTTTCTTATGGTCCCAGGTGTTGTAGTTCGCCCCGGCGTTCCACCACTCGCTGTCATCCAAGGTGATGGAACCGTAGATGCTCATATCGGCTTCAAATTGGTTCCATCCGGCGTAATCAAGTTCGTTGGCTTGAAACTTTAAATCTCCCATCGCACGCACGCTGGTATTGGCTGACCTCATCGCAAGTTCTTCCCTCATCCTTGGTTGGTTATCGAAGATGCCGGCTTGCATTAGCATCTCGCCCAGCCCATTTGCGACTCCCTCACGACGAGGGTGGGTCATCTCATGGAGGCGCCGTGTTGCCCGTATTGGCGAAAGGTTAGTTATCGGTCGTATGGCATCGAGCTGGTGCCCCAAGTGTTCGTGAATGATTCCTGCTAAAAAGTTGCGGGGTTGGGATGGAGCTTCATAGACCTGATTGACGCTCTTCGCTGGGCGCGCTGGATACGCAGCATATGCTGCGGCAAGATCATCAGCAGACACGGTTAGAAATTCACCTTCAAGTAGGAATCGTCGCAAGTGATCCTCTGCTTCTTGATGACGGCGAAGGTACTCCTCTTCAGTTGCTGCCGGCTCCAATGGTGGTAAGTCGCGGTTGCGATACTCCTCTAGCTTGAGTGTTGCCAATCCCCGATCGTATTCGCTGCTTGCATGTGTCCAGATCTCATCCCAATCGTAAGGAAGCAGCCAGACATTCTTTAGCCACCAGTTGAGATTCTCAGTTCCAACACCTGTCGGTGCCGTCATTTTGTCCAGGTTCTCGTCAATCCAGTCTCGATAATCCTGCACAGCAGCCCATGCAGCTTCCGTGTCGGCAACTAGTTCCGGATGGTGTTCCTTCATCGGGGCTATCATCTCGCCTAGGAGTTCACCTTCCACGGCCAGTGCCCGGCGGGAGATCAACGCCATATCATGCTTGGCTTCAGTGACGCTGATATTGGCCTTTCCCTGCGCCAATATTCTTGGCAATGCGCGCAGTCGAACCCCGTAGGCGTCTACCTCCTCACTACTTAGCGGGAAACTTGGTTTACCGTCGAAACCGAGTTCGCCCCATCCTGGTCCTTCGGGAACGGCAGGCCGGTCTGAAAATCCGTAGTATGGGCGGCTTGTGGAGGTTGACGATCCCCAATAGACGTACGGGTCCGTTGACCATGGCTTCATAACTCGATGGAAGAATTCCAGCCCGTTCATCTCTGCTCTAACCAGGTGATAGTCAATCTGTTCTGAAATTGGCCAGTCATTGATATCGAACTCTGCTAGCTGAGCTTGTAGGTTCCTCAGTTCGCTGTACTGTCGCTCGATTGTTGGGGCTGTGTAGTCCGGCACTCCGTCGACTGGTTCTGGGCGTTCGAGCTCACGAAATTCATTAAAAAGAGCTACCAGATCATCGTAGCTACCACCCCGGGATTCGTTGTTGTTAGTTCCTGGTGTGCCGTCCTGGGGCACACCGCAAGCGACAGGTAGCATTGCAAGAACAACGATTGCGATAGTTAGTACGGATCGCGTGTACATGACGGGCCTCCCTTCGCTAGTAAAACGTAAGCTGACTACTCACTTTATTCCTTTGGTCAATTGAGCCGGCGCCGCCAAACGAACTAGTGAATACTCAAACATTTTCGTGCCCAGTATCAGTGGATCAGGAATATTTCTTCATTTGGTGGCTGTATGAATTCGACTCCCTTGCTGGTCACAACTTGAGGGTTGGAAATATTAAAAGCCAATGGATAACCTGGCCTTTCATCAATGTTCATGTGAACCATGTATTCAAAGGCAAAAATATGATTTTCCTGAATTCTTAAATTGTGTGTGTTCACACGAAATGCGGCCATAGATGGTCCTTCAACCCTGACATCGCCTCCAGTGTTACCCATAGCATGATTATCGATGGAGAATCCAGGTTTATCAGTATTGGAGAGAGCCTCCTGGATCATCTCGTAATCTTCTGTGCCGTTATCGATAAACGGCGTATAGATATAACCGGCGTCTTCCATTGCCTTGACCATTGCAGCCAATGATTCCCCGCCCGTCATACCTACTTTCATGTGGTCACGCATAATCCATTGACCTGCTATCGCCTTATCAAAGACTTCTTGCAGGAAATCTGGGACGCGTGTTTCATCTTCTCTCAAGATGTATGCATGAATCTTGGTATCCACAGCAAAGCCCATATAGGTCCCAGGGTCGCCTTCGCCTCGACTTCCTCCGACGAACAGATCTCCTGGCTGTAAGACATAATCCGGGTTGGGCAGGAAATACCTCACATCCGGTGGGAATTCGTTCACCGTATCTTCAGGTTTGCTCGTTGCTGAGTAGTAGACACGAGCTCCTATATCCCTGACTGTCGTCACCCCCGGGATGACTTGTGCCAGGTTTTGTTTCGCCCGCTGGCGAGCCAGCGCCAGCACTTCGGTTTGTGCAGCAATTTCCCTGGCGGTTCTTCTTGTCAGGAAATCTGTGATAACTGCTTCTGCCGAAATAATCCGGCTGGAATATTCAGGTCCCAAGATATTTTCCAGCCTCAAAAATTGAGCATGAGAAATTCCGTCAGCAACAGGGAGCCAATCCGAGAAATTTACGGCGATGACCTGAGGATCTCTTTCAGCAACGTAGTCTGATATTTCGTCATAGACGTTAGGTACTGAGAAACCCTGTCGAGGATCTGAATTGTTGTAGTTATACCCGTGAAAAGCCCGGGCAAGATTCGTGGACCCTCGAACGTCAATGTCTTCAACAGTGCCTGCACTTCCTCCAAAAACAGCGCGTTCAACCGTTTCGCCAAGATCAGCAAAAATCAAATACCCGCCCGGCGACCCAAAATATTGCTCCATCAGGTCCCCGGGGCGACTGACGTGAATCCACATGTCTACGTTGTTGTCCCGCATGGCGCCGGGTAAGACTAGGGCAAGCTTTTCGTTTCTCATCAAGCGGAGAGCTTCTCTATCAGTCTCTACCGTGCGCTGCGGTAGGGGGCGAATAGAAGGGTCTACCCGTTGTGGGTAGGCACTAGGAACTGTGAACATCACGGTAATTAAAAGTATTGCTCCACGAGTTATCACGGTGTTTACCTCGTTCGGTGCAGGGGGATCGTTGTCCAGGTTGTGTCGCTCAGGCGGAGAGCAGGTTATCAGGGCAGCGGAGTTGGAAAAAAAGCTACATGACGATGCAGTGTGGTGGTTTGGACTATCCAAGAACCATTGTGCCCCTTACTTTGGATTGGCCTAAAGGCAAACGGAGGTACTTATGCCAAAGAATAATTTAATTCCTATTTTGCTCGGGACACTGCTTTTGTTGTCATGTACCGGTGCTGATTCTGCATCCGGACAGGTAGTTACCTTGCCCGATATCGATATCTCTGGTTCTCCCAACGGCATTGTTCCGTTGCCCTCCAACACGCCTGCGGTATTTAGGGAAGTATTCTCAAAGTACACGAAGTTGATTGCGCCCAACGGTAAGCCGATTCATTTCCTAGTACAGGACGCGTGGTCGGACGACAAAATCCTAAAAGCAAGAAACGTTATGGAACACCAGTTGGCCAGTTACCCAGGTTCCAGGTACGGGGATGACAAGGCGGTGGTCGCGAACGCGATGGCGGATGTTAAAGCGACGATGACTTTATTCAACACCTCTGAAGATGCGAATGTGGCAAGGGCGGGCAGCTTAGGCAGAGGGGTAACTGACTTGGCGATGCAAAGTTTGTGGGAAAACGAAACTACCGTTGAAGGTAGTTATGACTACATGAATCACATCACACGAGATGCATCCTACGAGGAAGTTCTGCACCTTGTGCAAGTCAGAGGCATCATGAACGCACTACCGGAATTTCAAGCCGAAATCGAAACAGCGCATACGGCTGCTGCGGCAAAAGGATGGTCAAAGGATCACGACAACGGTAGCAATTCAGTTGAGTATTTTGCGCAGGAATTTGACGTTTACTTCGACCTATGGGTAGTGCAGCCGAAGCGGTGGGAGGGTAGGGACCTAGAACCCGGAGAAATGCCCGAAGGTACGGCCCATTGGGGACAAAATGCAGCAAATACACGTCTTCGTTTGTTGGAAATCGACCCAGCAGCGTATGAAGTGGTGACGAGTTTCTTTCACCCCTACCTGACGTACACACCGCAATTACCCCTGGATTTTGAGGGCACATTCTCGATTAAGCTTGATGAGTCCCAGGCATATACGCACAAATCACAGCACTTGCGGAACGTAACTCTGACAGGAAGCAATGACGCAAACCTTACTGGGAATCGACATTCAAATACATTGATTGGAAATTCTGGAGATAACATCCTGACAGGGGGCGAAGGAGATGACCGGATCAACGGGAACGCGGGAAGTGACACAGCGGTTTTTTCCGGTGCTTATGCGGACTATGAGGTGACCACTCACGAGGGATTCGTGACAGTGCGTGACCTTCGTCTGAACAGGGATGGGACCGACTCTCTGATGAGCGTTGAATCCCTACAATTCAGGGATCGCACAATTGAACTGTAAGTAGGCAAGCCTCTCGTAAGCTAGCCTGTCTAGGTTGCCACAGCGAGTGAAGGCAGGTCTTGTTGTCGAGCAACCGCGTACCGCGATAGCGTGCACTGTCTTTTGTGTGCAATCAGCCATTCTTAAATTAACGTCTCTGATAGAAGCTCAAAGATGAAGAATCAATCCAGTCGAAGCTTAATCTCCTTGCCAATATTGCAAGGCACCGAAGGCGCAAGCTTCTGAAGGACGAACGCTGATGCGGATCCAGCAGAGTCACTATAGGCCGCGCAGCCGTAACGGTTGGATAGCGGTGGTGTCATTTCTTGGTCTCATGGGGTTGGCTCAACCACCCATCGTTCACAGCCTGGCCAACCGAATTGAGCCGTGGATACTCGGCGTACCATTTTTGTATGCATACCTGTTGGTGGTTTACATAGCCATGATCGGGGTTTTGGTGTGGGTTCAGCGACGTGGTTTGTGATGGTTGCCTTCACTAGCAGGGAGTTGTGATGGAACCCTGGGTTGTAGCCACCACACTAATCTTTCTTTACTTAGTGTTGGCTCTGGTGATTGGTCTCATCGCGAATCGCCGTTCGAAGGACGACCTCGAAGATTTTCTGCTTATGGGCCGTAAAGCAGGCTTCGTAATGCTCTATTTGACCGTAGTCGCCACCTACCACTCGGCCTTTGCTTTTTTGGGTTCAGGTGGGTTCTTCTACACGCACGGCATTGGATTCTGGGTTGCCGGGACTTGGACGGTCCTCGTCGGGGGGATCACTTATGTTCTTGGCAGTCGCATTTGGGCGCTCGGCAAACGCTTTCGCTATATCACGCCAGCGGACCTGATGGCCGACTTCTATGAGAGTGATGCCGTACGAATCGTCGTGGCAATAGTCTCGGTGCTTTTCACGATTCTCTATATTCAGGTACAGGCCCAGGGGCTCGGCTACATCCTCTCGGCAGCTTCCGGTGACCGTATTTCCTTCGAACTTGGTACGTTGATTCTTCTCGTCGTGGCCGCCGGGTATCTGGCTTTAGGGGGGCTACGTGCTGTTTATTGGACCGATGTCTTGCAGGGGGTCTGGATGTACGCCGCGGTGTGGATCGGAGCTCTTGTGCTTACCTATAAGCTGTTCGGCGGGCCGCTAGCGTTGTGGCGCAGGCTTGCTGCCGAACGCCCCGACTTGCTCACGGTACCTGGGCCTCAAGAATATTTTGGCCCTGGGATGTGGTTCGGCATGACCATTACGTTGTCATTCGGCATCGTCCTGCAGCCACACATCATGATCCGTTACTATTCGGCCACTTCGGGACGCGTTATTAAATGGCTCGGTGCAACGACGCCCATCTATCTAATGACGTTGTACATTCCGGCGGCGCTTGTGGGGCTTGGTGGTGCGCTCGTGATGCCGGGTCTTGAGCGTCCCGACAGGATCTTCCCTCTCATGCTCATCGAGTATGCTCCGCCGCTGTTAGCCGGGCTCGTCCTTGCCGGTGCTACTGCAGCTGCCATGTCGACACTCGATTCCATCCTGCATTCCAACATGACGGTGCTCACCCGCGATGTGTACCAACGCTACATCAAGCCGGGGGCCACTGATCGGCACTATGTTTGGGTCGGCCGCGCATTAATCGCCGTTCTGCTCGTTGTTGGCTATGTTCTGTCCGTGCGCACCTATGACTCCCTCGTCGTACTGGTCATGCTGTCGGGCTCTGGCGCCCTGCAGCTCCTGCCTGGCATCCTCGGAGTCTGCATGCCCAGCAAGCGACTAACAACACGCATCGGTGTTCTTGCTGGCATCGCCGTTGGTCTGGTTATCCTCTACATCATGTTGTTCGTGAAACCGAATTGGCTCGGTGTGCACCATGGCGTTTGGGCGTTGGGCGCCAACTTTCTGACGACATACGCTGTGTCACGCTTCACGGCTCCTCCTTCCGTTGACACCGTGGAGCGTATCCACGGCGAGATCGAGAATTTCGTCTATGCTGATCGGAGTTGATACCGGCGGAACGTTCACTGACTTCGTTGTCGTTACCGAGAACGGCTTGGTGATCCATAAGCAGCCGTCGACACCAGAAGACCCTTCTTTGGCCGTGTCCGCTGGCCTCGCACACCTGGAAGTGGCTACCGGTGTTTCACTTGTCCATGGCTCGACAGTAGCTACCAATGCCCTCCTGGAACGGCGCGGTGCACGCGCCGTACTCATCACTACTAGTGGTTTCGAGGATGTGCTTGAGATTGGTCGACAGACGCGACCGGAAATCTACGATCTCAACGTCACCCGGCCAGCTCCGTTAGTTCCGGTCGAACGACGACTCGGGGTCCCCGAACGCATCGGTCCAGACGGCAGTGTTCTTCTGCCGTTGACACGGGAAGCAATTGAAGAAGTTGTAGTAACTCTCAGGTCCCTGAACGCAGATTCGGTTGCTGTGTGTTTGCTGCATTCATATGCGAACGAGGAACATGAGGCAGCGATCCTCGAAGCACTTGAAGGACACTTTGAGGGTTTCTGTACTGCATCGCACGAGATCTTGCCCGAGTTTCGAGAATTTGAACGTTGTAGCACGACTGCAGTGAATGCTTACGTAGGGCCAGTCATGGCGGGTTACCTAGGGCGGCTCTCGGATCAGCTTGCTACCGAGGAAGTGCGGATTATGCAGTCGAACGGTGGCACGATCTCCCTTGACACCGCTATCGAACACGCTGTGCAAACCGTTTTGTCCGGTCCTGCTGGCGGTGTCGTTGGTGGATTTGAAATCGGCTCACGTGGTGGATTCGAAAACGTAATCACCTTTGACATGGGTGGCACTAGTACGGATGTTTGCCTCTGTCCAGGGCATGTGAGCCGAACGGCCGAGGCCGCCGTCGGTGACATTCCCATTCGGGTACCGACAATCGATATTCATACGGTCGGAGCTGGAGGCGGTTCGATTGCTGCCCCCGACGAAGGTGGTTCGCTGCGGGTTGGTCCACGCAGCGCCGGTGCGCAACCGGGCCCCATCGCTTATGGCCGAGGGGGCACCGAGGTTACGGTGACCGATGCGAACCTTGTGCTTGGCAGATTGTCTGCAAAACATTTTTTGGGTGGCACCGCTACGCTTGAACTTGAGGCAGCGCGTGATGGTGTTGCTCGGCTGGCAGCTGATCTCGGTCTTACCGACGTCGAAGCTGCCTTCGGCGTCCTCCGAGTGGCCAATGCCACTATGGAACGTGCCATCCGGATAATTTCACTAGAGCGCGGCCATGACCCAGCAGATTTCACCCTGGTTTGTTTTGGTGGTGCCGGTGGTATGCATGCTGCTGACTTGGCCCAGAATCTCGGTATTCCACGTGTCTTGGTGCCTCGATCTGCCGGGATACTTTCTGCTCTTGGCATGCTGCTTGCTGACTACGTTCGGGACTACTCTCGTACATTGCTTGTATCGACCCACGAGCTTGTTTCCGAGACTCTTGAATCAGCTCTTAGGAACCTCGAGACAAACGCAGTAGCTGATTTCGCCTCAGAGGGTGGTGATGAGTCCGACCTTGTGCTGGAACGAACACTTGACGTGCGTTACAGAGGTCAAGGATTTGAGATTGCAGTGCCGTTCGGCAATGCGTTCGTTGAGACATTTCACGAGGCCCACTCTCGTCGTTACGGTTATTCTGACAGTTCGCGCGATACTGAAGTAGTAAACGTTCGCGTGCGTGCTGTCGCGAAGCGCTCCCGCGTCGATTTGGCACGGGCCGATCTCGAAGGTCCTGATGCTTCCGCTGCCGTTATTGCTGATCAAGTCATGCTCGGTTTGGAAGGGGAGGAGTCAGCAAAGCTTCTTGATCGTGAACAGCTACGTCCAGGAAATGAGTTTGCGGGACCAGGGCTGGTTGTTGAATACAGTACGACGACCGTTGTTCCGATTGGCTTCACCTGCCGTGTCGACGAATCGTTCAATCTGATTCTTGAGCCTGGAGCTGGGAAATGAGCGCCTGGGACCCGATCCGGCTAGAGGTATTTCGCAACCTTTTTTATTCAGTGGCCGAGGAGATGGGAGTGGCGCTTTGTCGCACCTCCTTCTCTCCCAACATCAAAGAGCGGCGCGACTACTCCTGTGCTGTGTTCGATGGACAGGGCAGGATGGTTGCTCAAGGCGAACACATGCCTGTCCATCTAGGATCCATGCCGCTGTCGGTCGAAGCTGCTATCGAGCACACGGAAATGTGCCCTGGAGACATGGTAGTGCTCAACGACCCGTTTAAGGGGGGCACGCACCTGCCAGACATCACGCTAGTTGAGCCCGTGTTCCTAGACGGAACCGATGAACCGAGCTACTACGTCGCTAACCGGGCTCACCACTCAGATGTAGGGGGTATGACGCCAGGATCGATGCCAATTGCCCGCTCGATCTATCAGGAAGGTATCCGTATTCCGCCGATCCACTTGCTTCGCGGTGGTGAGGTCGTTGAGGATGTTATGGCGATGATTTTGGCGAATGTCCGCACGCCCATAGAGCGTGAGGGAGATTTGACCGCTCAAATTGCCTCAAACCGGACAGGGGCCCGCCGATTAGTTGGCCTTTCCAAAAAGTACGGTGCCCCTATGGTTGCCGATTACATGGGCCATTTGCAGGACTACGCCGAACGTATGACACGGGAAGCTATTCGCCAGATTCCCGACGGCACCTATCGCTTCGAAGACAACATGGATGATGACGGGTTGAGTCTGGACCCGGTGCCCATAGTTGTGAAGCTCGACGTGGAAGGGACTCAAGCGCGGGTCGATTTCACCGGCACTGCGCCCCAAGTCGATGGCAGCATCAATGCAATTTATGCGATCACGTTGTCGGCTGTGATGTATTGCTTCCGGGCAATTGTCCCTTTCGCAGTGCCGTCCAATCACGGCACGATACGACCGCTTGAAGTTGTGGCTCCTGAAGGTAGCTTGCTGAATGCTCGTGTTCCTGCGGCAGTGTGTGGCGGTAACGTGGAGACATCTCAACGCATTGTCGATGTTGTTTTAGGAGCTCTTGCGCAAGCGATTCCTGACCGGATACCGGCCGCCAGCTACGGGACTATGAGCAACCTAACAGTTGGTGGCATTGACCCGCGCAACGGCGAGCCCTTTGCCTATTATGAAACCACGGCTGGCGGAATGGGCGCCCGCCCAACCGCTGACGGTCTCGATGCCACGCACTGCCACATGACAAATAGCCTCAACACTCCAGTCGAAGCGCTTGAGCACGCCTATCCCTACCATGTTCGCCGTTATGAGATTCGTCGTGGCTCCGGTGGTGCTGGCCGCTTTCGGGGAGGTGACGGTATCCGCCGTGAGATCGCTATTTTGGCACCGGCGGAGATTACGGTACTCAGCGATCGTCGACGCTATTCGCCCTACGGCCTGAAGGGTGGGTCGCCGGGTAAGACGGGTCGTAATGTGGTAACGACGCTTGGAGCCGACGGCAAAGACTTGGAGGAAGAAATACCTGGCAAGGCTAGTATGCACATTGAGGCAGGCACCGTGATCAGTATTAATACGCCCGGAGGCGGGGGGTACGGTACGCCGGAAAATGACTAACTCTCACGGATTTGAGATCCGTGTGTACCCAGGGGAGCAGATCTAGGGCACGGGGAGAGCTAACTCTCACCTTCAGCTTAAAGTTTCTAGTGTTGGCACCCGAGTCCAGGGTCGACCGCAACTGTAATATTCGACAATGAGAAATAGAGAGGCTTCCCAGATTTTTTCCATGCGAGGTAGCAAAACATCCTGGAGCCGCGACATGAAACATCGAGCGAGGCGAAACCTCACTGTCCTATTCATCGCAGTCGGACTCTTTTCCACAGTGAGAACTGGACTTCCGACACAAACGGAGACTGTTGTGACAGCGGGATTGGCATCGGTTTTTGAACCAGGGCCGATTTTGCAAGACCGGAACGGGGATGATCAGGTTGATTTTGTCTCAGCGCGTCTGGTGCTTCCAGACAGTCCGGCTCCAGAAGACGTGGCGGCGGCCGTCGCCATTGCTGCAAGGCTCGGTCTTGAGACCTCGGGATTGAGCTTCCCCCTGGCTTTCAGGGCCTCTGAGATCCCCGATCTCTACGAAGAGGGACCGCCGCTGATCATCATTGGGACGGGGAATGTGCTTCTGCCTGAGGTGATTGCGAACCGAGTGTCGGAGTTTGAGCCCGGGGAAGGAACAGTTACGTTCTCGAATGGCAAGGTGTTTATCGCCGGAAAAGATCCCGCGGGAACGCAAGCTGCAGGAGAGGCTTTTGCCGCGCGAAGCCCGTATCTTTGGAACATCATTGGCCGGGACCAGGGTGATACTTACCAGAAGATTGCTTCCGACTTGGCCGGGTTTCTTG